>WLWI01001052.1_pt1 | contig 24200 bp, 9 predicted proteins | sample 6701501 | NCBI WGS metagenome assembly WLWI01 (sample SAMN12718690, study PRJNA515312) | sponge metagenome | isolation source: marine sponge | host: Mycale hentscheli | place: New Zealand: South Island, Marlborough, Capsize Point | collected 2014-11-01 | reverse complement strand
TGAGAATGGAAAGGGTTACACTGTGCACTACAGTTAGATGTAATTTCTGTCCTATTTTTCTGTAAAAAGAGTCTGCTCGCTCGCCATGCATTTGCGCTATTCGAGCGCACCACTAGTTATTATTATTTATTTGCCATGCGTGAGAGCGACATAGTAGTTGTCCTGTCTGCCTATCACACTCTAATTAGGGAGATTACTGGCAATTAACCATTGATTTAGGTATGAATTTACTAAGAATGATGATTTAAAACCTTCTATTGTGATAAAAAAAATTTTTTTTTTAAATTTTGGGCTGATTTTAACAAAATTTTGAAGTTGCTCAGCACTATGTAGGTACTAGCTGTTGTGCTCCCTACTGTCACATCATAATGTGAGCAAATAATTTCTTGCTGCCCGAGGTATTTGTTTATGCTGGGAAATTTACCAAGTGTTGGAAGCAGAGCTTCCTTTGAAAATATATACCAATGAGTGTCTCTGGCCTACTTTTTCTTCTTCTCTTTTACATCGCTCAACCTATTGATACCTGCTTGGGAATAGCCAAAAAAATTATACCTTTCAGTCTGAGAAATGATTTTGTAATAGCTAGCTAAGGGTTTGCACCTTTGGTGCTTTATTTATACTGTTATTATTATGAGTACTACTAATGTTGCTTACAAACGTGACTACATAAAATAAAATAAAGCACAGTACAGCTAATCACTCAAATAATAATGACAATGATGATTAGACTTACGATAACAAAAGGTAGTAATTCAGTCAAACTTAGTGGAAAATGACTGCGGGCGATGCACACAACCTCATATTATAACAAAACAAAACCCCAACAACAACAAACAAAAAAGAAAAAGAAAAGCAACAACAAAACAACAACAACATAAAAAACAACAACAAAAAAAAACAAAAAAACTTATTTTACTTTTTTCTGACCGCACCTTGGTGCTCTGAAGCTGGAGAAGAATATTTTCTGGTAGTTTTTGTCTCCCGTCTTCACAACAAGATTGTCAGCGTTCCCAACTTCAACCACTTTGCCAGTGAACTTTTTGTCCTTTGCATTTATTTCAGGTGTTGCAGAGGGAGTGAAACCCTTCCACAAGCGAAGCTGATCCTTCTTTGCTTGCCTAAATAATTAGCCAAATATATTAACATAGGATAACAACTTACATGCCAATTTATAGCAAATAAAATACAGTTCAATAACACACAAGTGATATGCATGTAACTAGAGTGAATAATTTACATTAAAATCCCATCTCCTTAAAAACAGAAAGGCAACAATTTAACTTCATTCATATTTACAAGTAATAACCCAATTGGTGCCCTAAACTGTCTTATTCTCAAGTACATACCGTTCTGCTCTTCTCAATTTTTCCTTAGTTTCCTTGTTTGCAATAAAGGCCATGCTCCAGTCCACACATTTGGCATATCCTTCCTTCAGCAGGAGCTCTGCAATACTCCCAGCCTGGACATGACAAAGACAGAACAACTAGAAATGCTGTTCAGTTTTAACCACACTAGACTCAAGGAGATATGTCTTTAGAGGAAGATGAAACCATTATGATAAGTGTGGGAGTTCTTATTTATATATACATTTTGTTTAATTTCTTTTATAATTTGTACTGTGAGATTGTTTTCATAATGAGGGGTAAGGGTTTGTTAGGTAGAACATAAGGTGATATTGTTAACAAGTGATGTCACTTGTGCAGATCAGTACATGTACTAAAATGTCTGCAACGTGTATCAGTTCTACTTACCAAGATAAGTAAATTTATATTTACTTACAACAAAAACAAGAGGTGAGTGAGTGTAGTGAGACACTATCATGGCATACCAACTTGAGCCAATGGTCACTATGTACTTCTGTAAGTGTGGCACATTAGTGGTGCATGAGATATAGTAATGAAATGGATATCAGTTTTGGTAACGACTTCCAGTCCAGTTAGTCTAGAGCAGACCCAAGTGTTAGAACTTTAGGTCTCTTTGTCGACTGCCTAACATTGCTTAGTGGATGATAGAGAGCCACGAAAAGACAACCCTACCATCTCAGTGTTTTCGCCATTAGTATGCTTCTAAAATAATAAGCTTGAGCTTTAGTATGCTGCTAAAACAATAAACTTAAGCTTTAAGGAAACTACATGAGAAAAAGGCGAGTTCAGATGTACTTTAGCATATCATTAAAAGGCGAATACACCTTTGACTTCACCAAACACTGGGATTAAAGAAAACTCGAGGGGAAAGTATATCAAAAGGCAGTAGTTTATATGCAGCTCTCTTCCTTAGCCCATTAAAGTAAAAAAGAAAAGAAAAAAAGACAGCTTGTTACATGTGCAGAAACACATCACTAGTTTATTAAACACGCACACAATAAGGTATTATCAGCTTAAATATCTATACTATTTGTAAACATCTCGAGTGGGGACTTATGTTTTGCTGCATCTCAGTATTTGTGGTGCCTCCGTGTTTCCACATTTTACATCAGCTGAAGGACTTGACACATTACATACATCTGGTATTCCAAGTTAGACGAGTCTACACATGACATCTGCTGCCATATAGAATGTCACCACCATGTTGACGCCAAGTTGGTAGCACCAACTTAATCAGCCCCACGGGCATGACTTCAACTTAAACAAAAAAACATCCTACCATAAAACAATTTCTAGTGTGAAATCCGACCAATACATAAGACTAAAATTGGAATTTCAGATATTATCTAAAAATGCAAAGTTCCAAAACACATTTTTTATCACAATATTAGGTGTATTACCCCCACCTTCCTCTCCCACGAAGAAATATATTACCTTCACATTTTTAAAATGAACTTATCTAGTATTACACTTATAAGGATATAAAAGATTTCAATTCATAACTCCTACATCAAATTAAGTTTTTCCTCTGAAACATTATCCACTAATAGTTGGCAGTAATGTTCAAGTTGAATTCCACTCACCGGATGGCTGATGGTACCATACACCAGCTGGTTAGTCACACCTTCCAGAGTAACTGTAACCTCACGCTGCAGCAAACGACATTCAGTGAAGAACCTAGCTAGCTCAGCAAACGGCTCTGGAGCATCTACGCCATCCTTCTTGAATTGTGGGCTCTGTTCAAAGAAAAGTAATAAAAAATACCATGTAATAACTAAATATTGTATGGCTGATGAGAATTCATCATCATCACCACCACCACCATCATATTATTATTATTATTATTATTATTACTATTATTAAGTCTGACCCTTCATAAAAACTAGATTGAAACTCTCGGGTCTAGATAGAAGCAAAGGCAAAGTGTGAAAAAAGTCGTGGATTGTCGTAGCTCAGTGGCTAAAGCACTGGTGGCTAAAGCCAGGGATCCTGGGTTCGATTCCTCGGCGACAACTAAGATTATTATTATTAGTGTACACAAGTGATCAGAATGTATGTGACATGTACATATGTATCCTAAAGTGAACTGTCTCTAAAACTGAGAACACACTATACTATGGTGTCATAAATGCAAGCAAAGACAGGAAACTCTTATGCTTAAACAACCATTGCTTAAACAACCATTTAACTATGATTATCTTTCATTAACTAAAAAATATCGTAATAGGGAATTACATAATATTTCCTCTATTCCAAACTTAGCACACTTCAAACCAGACAATACAACATATCCTCTCTCTGTGTCCTTCCCCTACCCCCTACTGTGGTGTACTAATCACTTGCATGTGTGGTAAATATAGAACACACCTTCCTAAATGTGCTGAGCAGTGTGTGTCCTATGTCACTGCTGATGCGAATGCTTCACTCAACAAAGAGTGAAAGGAAGTTACCTCATAAATAGGATATACTTCTAGTAACAGCAATGCCTACTCCAGACAACAGTTAATTAACCCATAATCCCTGCATATCTTAACAACAGTATAATAATTTCATCAAACTGTGTTACCACTCTGCATACACAGCAGGAAACACTGTATCCCAACAGGATCCCAACACCTTCCAAGGGCAAAACCTAGGATACTATAGTTAGAAGGGAACTATTCAGCGGTTGGTTAGATCTTCTCACAATGCCGCTTAGTCTGGTGGTCGCATCGATTGCTCAATATCCCAAGTTAAGGAAGGAAATATGGATTCAACCGCAAGCCATAAATTTAGGATGGTACAAATATTGAGCTCTGAGGTTTCATAAAAATTAGAATTAGAATTATCTCAATCAAAAGGTTGAAGAAAAAAAAAAAAATGGTTCAACAAACAACAACAAAAAACAAACAAGCAAAACAACAACAACAACAAAAAACAAAACAAAAAAACAGTAACAACAAAAAACTAACAAACATTGTACTTAACACAACAAAAAGTTATTTCTGAGGAATCGGAAGTTAAAAGGATAACTGCTGTTATTTTTTAAACATAATATATCTTTGCCGTTCATTCGACACTGTTCGATGCCACTTGTTTATAATTCTCCTACTTTACTACATATTTTATGACATAGGGTGTAATTTGATGTACTTGAAATAAACTGTTGACAAAAAGTTACAATTGAATGCTCTGGTTTTACTGTCCTATAATATTCATATGGGTAGTGGGTGAAGGGAGCTAATCTAGAAACTCTAATTGCCCATAATTTTTTACCTATAAAAAACAACAACAACTAACTAGCTAAACAGTACTCACGAGACAGTTTGCTTTTTTGATTAATCCATTTGTAAATTGTTGCATGAGTACACATCTCAAAATATATAGCCCCACCCTCTAACACTAATGTTTCCTCCTCCTCTCTCTCTCCCTCCCCCCTCCCCCCCCCCCCCCCCCCCCCCCCCCCCCCCCCCCCCCCAAGTGAAAATTCTGTATCAAACTTCTGGTATGCATGCAAATTTCCTCACAAATCAGAACTTTAGGACTAAAAAAAACACAACCACTATAATACCTTAATTCCGGACATGGCCACTGTAATCATTGTGTTCGAAGGTTGGACAAGTAGACGTACAGTAGACCCGTCTCGAACATGTTCAACAAGTGCTGCAGAAAAGTTAAAAAAATCTCAGTGAAGTGAAAATAGCCACTAAGTCGCCCTTACCTGTAAACTGCTTGTTGTGGTTCCTTTCAACAAAGAGACGAAGGTCTTCCACAGATAAATTTGACACTATTTCTCGAACCTCCTACAAGAATCAATATCAACAATAAGAATAATACACTAGAACAACTATGTCAAATACTTAAAAAAAACAACAACTTACTTCCAACTAATTACATTTAATGAAGTTAATAACAAATGTGTTATTTCTTAAGACTACCACATCAGAAGCATATATAACAATTAGACAAACAAAACATTGTATCACAAAAGACATCAGATTGTACACCTTTGAAGTAGTAACGTGACCGTCAGAACAGGAAATTATACACTTAATCCCAAACTTGATTATCCATGCCCCACATACAAGGATAATGCACGTGTGTGTACTATAGATAGATACACAACACAACACAGATACTCAAGCGCACATGTGGAGTTTCCTTGTCCCACATCCCCTTCTTGGCAGACTTCGCAGTGGCTTCCAGAAGAGACAAACGTTCAACTTCCCTGGAACCAAACAGTTGCACAAAGAAAAACCAAAATTAAATAAATGAATAAAAAAATTAAAAAATTAAAAAGGTTAAAAAAAAAATAAAAAAAATAAATAAAAATGAAAAGAAAAAGAAAGAAAGAAAAAGAATTAGATTCCATAAGTGTATTCCTGTAGATATCCAACAATGAGCTAATAACTCATTACCATTCAGCACTTACTTCTGTATTATAGGGATAATTATTTATTGGGCGATTGAAAAACAAACAACAAAAAAAACAACAAAAAAAACAACAACAACAACACAAAAAACAAAAACAAATAAATAAATAAATAAATAAAAACAACAAAAAACAAAAAGCATCAACAACAAAACTACGGTCACCCTTAATTAATCCATCATGGCGCTGTATAACAGTTACTATGTATATCAGCTAATTCAAAAACATTTAAAACTGACTTCATCTGGGAAAAACTTGTCTCCAATGTCCCAATTATAACTCCAAGACAACATATCACTTACGGACTCGATTTTCCTGTTTGTTTGACTTCTGCAAATCCTGCAGACACCACAGCATCAGCCAGGTTGCTAGGCTGCCCTTCCACCATTACCCACACACTGCCATACACTCGATTGGACGTAGCCGGCTGTAAGAATATTGAAAATACCATACAACTATAAATACCCTACAGGATAAATAACTCCACTGCAATCCAATCCAGACTACTTACCACTCACTGCAAAGGCTTAATTACAATCATGCTTTTTATCAAAATATACACTGTATATCTGGGAAGAAGTAACTAGAGAATGTTTACAGGACCAACCACTTGTTAGACATCACCCACATATCATATGCGAGTGTTCACAAGCTACTTAAACTCAAGCACGACTTGGACAACATGTAATGCATGAAAACTTGCAGGTGCACTCACATGTATATTCATTTAATTATTACACATTGAATATTTTCCCTGAGTATTTGTATATCATGCGAGTGCTCATACTTTCCCATATTGAATGCTATGTGTCCGTGCATAGTTCTGGACACCAATTTGTTGAAGTACAATGGTAGAGTTACCTCTGAACAACCAGGCTTTCTTTTTTTGTGGCTGTAAAAAAGCGAAAATGGGGAAGAATACGAATCTGGTCGCTACTCTTCTCTAGCTAGAAGCTTGGATAGGTACTTCAGGAAATGAGTATTGCATTTTGACGGAAAAGGTGGTGCATTGGGAAAATATCCAATGTATTATTAACAACTTATTTACACTCATCGTACAACATGGGGATGACACTTCACTCTCACACTTGCCAAAAATACTTACATGTGCTCGTGAAATCTCTCTCTATTGTACACTGACTCATGCAACAAGTATCATTGTATAAGATTTTCATATTGAAAAAGGGTCAAATCAAGATTAAGGGGAGTTTTTTTTTTTCCAGAAGAATTTTTTGATAAAATAGAGTGAGATACACAATTATAAAGTGATGTGAGTCATGGTCCTTTCACTACAATTAAAATATATTTCTTTATAATTTGTATGAAGCTTGCTTTGTGAACCATTAGTACATCTCCGTCTACAGTAGACTGAAACGGATAAATATTTTTGGAGTATATAGTCTTGTGAACCTCACTGGATATTATCACTCTATCAACTGTTTGTATTTGAGAAGCAGCACAATCGCGAACCTCGCTGCAACACTATATGTTGGACAATTTCCCCCCTCAAAACACACTGTATTTACACAGTTCCAAATAGCAACAGTGGTATAGTTTAGTTAAACCATGGCAACTCGAGAAATTGTCGCTAGATAACCATCCTCTCCAAAGACATACTTACTCAAACCCATGGTTAACTATATTATATATATACCACTTGTTCCGGAATGAAATCAAAATAGTGAAATGTGACCTTAAGCGTGCAGCAATACATTTTAAAGTGCAATTTTCAAAAATATTTTTAAGCGTGATTGCTGGTACTAGCACATTTTTACTAGCGCCATCATTTTCTCCGTATTTCAAAGTACGTAATGATTGCATTTCTATTTGTCTAAATAGAATAAAAACAATCGCCGACAAAGGAGTCGATTTTATCGCTAATTTACAGGAAGATTAGTCCCATTTGGACTCCATTGATAGCGAAACAAGAGGAGCTAAGTCATGGACATGCTTCTGCAGGAGCTATAGAAGCTGGTACTTTCGACGGTAAAAGGTATTTATCAAATAGTGAGCATGGTTGGTGACTTGGAATGGAATGTAAATAAAATATCTGATTAACAAGAGTCTGAGTGTTTTGATGAAATTTCAATAAATCATAAAATTTGTCAATCATTGATTTAATCTTTTCTAGCAATTGTGATGAACTTCAATCAATTCTTTGGAGATATAGAGATACTTCTTTGATCACTTTTGCTGCAAAGCAAGATAACAGCGTGACTGTAACAATAGTTTACATAGTAGCTACCTATTTCTAAATGTTTCATACACATATTACGTACCAAACTGAAGGAAAAACCATGCTCTTTCAATTGGTAATATTGGTTTAAATTTTAGTTAAAGCTTTGTTGAGATAAATATTATAATGTAAAATAACCAGAACTTTTTAATTAAACTATTTAATTAGGGGCATTGGTGATATCCCTCACAAGTTACAAAGATCATGAAAAAGTATAATCTTTTGTGAACCTACTGATATTTTTGTTTTATTTTTTGGTTATGTACTTAGCTTGAAAACAATTAACATACAATCCTGTCTGTATATCACAGATTGGAGAACTGACTTTAATAAATTAAATTACAATGATTTAACTATTCTCTACCAGAATTTATCCTGACTAAATATTGACAGTAGCAGTATAGAGCATGTCCTTCATTATTCTCTAAACAGCTAATATTAGCACCAATAATTGAACTGCATGAACTAATAAATTAAAACTGGATTGGCAAGGTGTGATTTGCATGATCACAATGTCTTCATTAGTAACCTTCACCAGCAATGCATTCAACAGGCAAACATTAGAAACAAGGTGTTGGGTGCATTTGATGAGATGACTCAGTATAATAGCATGCCTGGGATCGATGCAACAGATAAGTAATGAAAGGATCACTATCCAACCCAAGATGTGTGGAAGGACATAATTTATAAACCAGAATAGTGATAACAATTCTTCTTCTGGTCTTGCTCTGGAACATCAAGAACATGATAGCAGGCATCCGGAAACTAAATACTTTGGTATTATGCATGTGGCCAAGGAGAAGTCAACCAATGCTATTGCACACTCTTATATTATATATCCAGTTGTGTTTCTGACATACGTACATGTCCATGGTTACACCTATAAGTCCTACAACAACCTGTCCTTCAATCCCATAGGCACCAAAATCCCATTGTCTGCCCACAAGTTTTTTGGAGAAATTAATTAGAACTATTCTAGGATAACTTTGGCCTGCCAACCAACAAAATACAATGATCCAAACTAACCCTGACTTGTAATTGACTGACCCTGAATGTGCAGGTGCCAGTTGAGAAGTGACCACTAAAGTGACCATTAACTTCTATTATAGAAATGTGATCCCTCCTGCATCCTTGGCTGAGGCCTGCCGCATCCTGCATTTTTACCAGCAGCCTAACCAAAAACTGAGTTTCGTAAGTTCCACTATCCTATTCATGTCGTCATTGTATCACAGAAAAGTAAGAAATATATTTCCAGCATTTTGCTTCTGAGATCAGTAGTAAGAGCAACTTTCTAGGAAGTGCTCGTAAGTGTAAACGTCAGCAAACCTGATTAATTCATTCCAAGCATTTCTCTGATAATTTATGAACTTTTAACCAATGCACCGTGTTGTAAATGTCCGGTGCAGCAAGAAAGCTTAAAATTCTGCTTTATGATAGCTACACAGCATCAGTAAATATGTTATACATGCACACATGCACAGCTGGGTGCATCACACTAATAGTTATTAAAAGTGTGCATGTGCGCGCGCATGTGTAGGAACTAGTGATACTGTTGTTGTTGCTTCAGGGGAAAAATCTGGGCACATCAAAATGTTATAGCTCCAATCACCATGCTAGTTCAACACAAAATAATATCAAACGGTAATGCTATGGGAAGAAAAATTAATGAGTTGGTAGACAATGCATGATAACTTGCTATGTTGTGCTAATCAGTATAATGAAGTACTGCTGCTGAAAATTGCCTAATCAAGATGCTGTTGCATTGACATAATTTACTAGCATTGCACGAGTAAATTTACCAAATTATAAGAAAATCCTAGTAGTGAGGAAAAAACAAAACAAAACAACAACAAAAACAAACAAAACAACAACAACTGTTAACCAAAGTCAACATATGTACTGCCCATGCTCATTAAAATTGAAGTCAGAAACAGTAATAATGTAAACTTACGGCATGCTCCACCACAAACTGGACCTCACGACCAATGATCATCTTGCGAAGGAACTCGCGTGCTTCCCATGCAAATGGCTGTGAGGGAAAAATATGATAAAAATAACCCAATCAATTTTACTATGACAGAATAACAATAATTTGATTGTAGTATTTTGTTTAAGTTGAATACAATATTTAGTGAACATAAAATGTTAAATCTTTTAATAATAATAATAATAAACAACTTCCTTTTGTGAGAAACGACAAGAAAAGACACAATAACAAAACAACAACTAGTGGTGTGGTGTGTGGGGGAAACATCAGAGTTAAAGGGTTGGGGGAGGGGGAGAATAACCAATTTCTTTTGGGGTGATGGGAAGTCCCAGTGTTCCCTCCCCTACTTCCCTCCGTATCAAATACCAATATATACACATACATACATACACACATATATATATATGCATGTTAGTAAGAATGTCTTAAATCATAGCTGCTCACATCAAGTCTTCTTGAAACCAAAGTGCAGTCATTAGCAGTACAGATATTTAGATATATACACTTTATTGTTCTGCTTGATTGTAAATTCTTTATTGATTTACTCACAGCTATGGATGAAACTATGAACTTCAGACATGTACGCACCTAAGCTAGTTTGCTTGTCAGTGTGCTGAAGCACGCCATTAGTAATAGGCAGTGTGCAGCTATGTGTTCAGCAAGACAGGACATAAAAAACATGAAAGCTCTTAGGGGTGTTTTCATACTGCAAAAAAATTCATTTCTCGGCTGAATTATTTTCTGTTTATGTAACCAAACAAATTCTAAAAGTGACTTGGAAACTTTTCCTTTTGCAGAATTTTGGCACAAACTCCATGGAAAATGATTGTGTTTACAGTGTGAAACACGAGTAACAAAAAAATTAACAAAATAATTGTCACTTTAAACAAAAGCATTACCCTCTTACAGTTACTAGAACTACATATGTACCTCTTTTAAAGCTAATTGCTCTTGTAAATAAGGGTCGTGTCGCCATTAAAGGTCACATGACCTCATATGTAATTAAGTCATAATCATTTCAGATGTCCGATAATCTGTAACTTATTACTGTTCTAAGTTAGGTTAGGAGATGAGAATATTTAGTCTTAATTAGGCTGACTAGTAAACTGGTCTAGGCTCAGGGGTCCACAGTTTTTTTTTTTTGTATTTTCATCACATTCACACTCCTATAATTCCTACCTACCATAACAACCGACTATGTTTGCGTAACAGCCTCTCCCCCTCCCCCCCCACAGCCAGCTGTGTACAAGACCTACGTACATCATATATGTCCATTGTAGGGGGGAGAAAAAAAGAAGCTGTAATGAAATTAATCAGACAAACATCACTTTGATCTTTTGTGCAATGTCAGCTTACAGAAGTAGAAGTACCAGCCTGTTGCACGAAACTTAATTGTGAAATCAAAGCTGCTTTATACGGAAAGAAAACGTTCAAAAGTCACTTAAATCAAGGTCACAGTATACACTGTGATGTAGTGTTTGTAATTTCCCCTCAAGAGATTGAGACAACAAAGTAGAAAACCTACTAAAACGACTCCATTCTTTGGAAATTGGTGTCAACTCAACAATACACCCACTCTGGTACGAGCCCTTTAGTTCTATGGTGGCTTTTTGGGGAACAGGTAGACTTTAAAAGGTTTTCTATCAAAGACACTGAATCCAGGCAATACAGTAGAAACAGGAAATAACAATGGCAACACAAGCCAGCTGCATATTTTAATGTGGAAATCTAATTTGTGTGCAAATACGTGTATAGAAACAAGAGGAAATTAAAAATATTATGAAGCCAGCAGTCTCTCCAGCTTAGTTGACACAACCTCAATGGAAAAATGTTTTTCTTTAGGGCATTAGGTGATCTAGGCAGCTGGTACCTTATATCCTCTCCTATAGCAATTACAAATAATGTATGCACAACACAATATATAGTTCTGATCAGACAGATCACTGTCATAAGAACCCTAACAATCGGAAACAAAAAAAAAAAATGAATTTCAGAGTTAGCTGGGAATTGAATAGGGTATAGGTGCCAACTTTATCTGTAAGATATTTAGCAAAATTGTTAGTGAAATGATTAAAGAGAATCACTAAAAAGTATCTTATAGCCTCTCGCATGGTTTTGCCAGCTGGAACATCAATCACCTTGTTGAACCTGTAAACTAGATGATATATTCAAATAGTTTGGTTGCAAACATGCCCGTATTCAATTTCCAAATCCACAAGGCCCTGAAGCTATGTATTGTAACTGTTTGTAGAACTATATACAATTGTCTATTGTGAACTTTTGTAAACCTATCTCCCATCCACATTCCACCCCTCTTATCTTCCCCCTTGACCTAAACCCTTGATACGTATGTACAATAAGGTTAATAGATATGTATCAGTTGGTCAGTCTGCCACTACAGAAGAAACCAATAGCATGTAGTCTTGTCAGCGTAACAAATACTTTTAAAATTCTCACTCTCGTCAACCAATCAAATAAGGAAAAAACAAAACAAAAAACAACAACAAAAAACAACACTGTCTATTGCATAAACGCTATCATAATGTAGAAGCTATCAGGTAATTATGCCAATAAATATTGTAGCATCATGATAATCGTTTTTTTATACACTTGTTTGGTTTAACATGGGACAAGGACAGACGATTATGGACACATTAGACAAGTCTCTACTCGTAACACAACAGCCGGATATAACAAAGACCTCAGTTAAAACAAGAAGACATAGAATGCACGAAGTATCAGTCACCTGAACTGAACTATTGCACAGGAAGTAGCTCCAGACAGGTAGTATGATATAACATAGAGGAACACTAACCCCTCATACTCAGAGCCAGTAGTCAATATAAGAAACACAGTACAAGTGCAGCCTTTCAATTATTACTTTTTGCTACCTTATTTAAAGAGACGGTAAAAATAAGAAGCTGTAGATGAAAGACATTTTTATTTTTACAGAAAGCAGTATACACACTGCTGTGTCTCAGTGTATATCACATGACCTCTAAAAGTGTGACACTAACTCAGCCGACTTCAAACCTAGAAAAAAAAAAGCCCCTGTTGTTCCGAGTGCCCACAGGAGCTCTCAGCTGGCCCTAATTAATTCATTTCCACCTGTACTTACCTCACTTCCTCTCTACAGTAAAGTTCAGCTAATCTTGCTTTTCTGAAAAGTCATTCAGAGTATGTGTGCATGTGGAGATGATTGCCATGCCAATGAGGGGCTCTAATCCAGCTCGAAGTTCTAGCTAGCAATTCACCAAGAACATAGTACCAATCAATATTTATTGCAATAACCATCTACCCAACTGAACAATTCTAAGTTAAGAAGCCAAGATGGAACCCCCCAATTTAATCCAAAAATGTTATGCTAACTTTGGCAGTGTACATGTCTTGTTCTAAGCATTTGGTAAAGGGTATTACAAACAAATGCCCAAGAAAGTTCATGCGGGAAAAATAAATAATTAGGATAGCAGCCAACTTATTACCATGCAGACCTTCGCACATCTTACGATCGATAAGACTGCAAGCAAGTATACTCTATAGAACTGTGTGGCAATGAAGTTGCTCAGAAGAAATACTCATATAATATATATTGTACACAGACTACTATTAGTTTACTAAATGATATTTTTCTTATTGATTGGTTAACTGATCGAAGACTTGCCAAAACCACTAAGTCACTTATTATCCAGTGTAAAGAAAATGTATGCAAAAAGTTGGTCAGACAGCTAGCTATACAAAGTAAAGTCTTAAGTCTTACACTTGCAAGCTATATCTCTTGAAGGAATATGTTAGGCAGCTTGAAAGTTATTAAAATGAAGCCTTTAAAAACTAAAGCTTTATTAAATATTAAGCAGATGAGCAAAATGCCAGTCTATTTGTCACAGTGGTACATTTATTGTATGAGCTTTTACACCAGCAAGTTCGCATAATCTTTGCCAACATCATAGCTTAGTACAGACATAACCACGGATCCTCAAGTCCAAGCACAAATATGAATCAAGAGTTAGTGTTCATAATGATAGTCCTAGCTGGGGTTGTCCTATCTAGTCTTCTGACCCATGACTCCTTCAACTACCAGGATTAAAGTAGGATTGGGGAAGCCCACCCCAACCATTAGCTTCAAATCTCCAACTTCTGAGCTCTCACCACATTCAAAATTGGCAGTACCCATGGTACAAAGACTACCGTATCATGGCTACTACCCCAACCCAAAGTACAAAAAGGTTAGCTGCATGCTGCTGCTGTAAGAAGGGAAGCTTAAATATCTGGTAAAGGGACTAAAGGGTGATAGTTATCTATCTGTGACGCCTATCCAAAATGCAATGGCTTAAATGTATACACGTGTTTTGGTCAGACTACAATTTCTCTAATCAATAGCTTGAGGATATTCAAATGCTTCCTCCATGGTGTAACTACAACAATAAACAGCATCTACTATATGTATAAGCTGAAAGACATAACTACCTACTAGTCAAAACATCTAGTCATCTTAAATTTAAAAAAATTAAATTGTAAAATTAAATTTGATATAAGTTGATTTTTGCCATTATTTGATCTATATTAAAAAAATAAAATAAAATAAAAAATAAGAAAAAATAAGCTAAATTAAATTTGCCTAAAATTAAAGTTTAGCTTTTTTCACCTAGTTTTAGGAAAGAATCATCAGAAAGGCATTATTCAGTTTAAGAATTCCTAAAAGGGCTATCTGTTTACCATTAATCTTAGCTAACAAATATGATTACCTCTATCTTCCCAAGTGGTGGTAGCTTCTGAAAATCTATTGAAGCCATTCTGACCACCTAAATGACCAGTAGCGTTTGACAAAAACACTCGGCTACTAATACAGGCAGGGTTTTTGACATTACAGATGGTTAACTACTTGCCACATTTTTTTTTACCTAATAACAAACAAACAGCAAGAAGCATTCCTAAGCAGTTTTGAGCCTAACCCTTAAAATATGGGGGGGGGGGGGGGTAAAAAGCTGTGCTAGAAAAGTAGATAATATTTATTAGTAGAGTTGCACCGATAATCTATCGGTCTGTCGGCCTACTTTTTCGATATTGGTATCGGTCGTCAACACTACCTGCCATATCGATATAATTAACCGATTGAAATTTTTTTCGTACTCACTGCGTGGACACTGAACGGATGAGTTCCACCTGCTCTTAGACGGTGTAAAGACAAAGAAACTTAACTACGATGTCTAAAAAGAGGTCACCAATTTGGCACTACTTTGTTCCTGGCACTGAAGACTCAAGACTAGTACCATTATATTATTTCTAATTATGTAAAAATCAAATTTTCAAAATTCAATGAATAAGTCTATTTGTTATCAGTCGATTCTAGATACAATATCGGTTATCGGTATATTGGTAAAATCTTCTATCGGTGCAACTCTATTTATTAGTTGTCAATATTTACATGCTATTCTGTAGCTAAGTAGTAGTTGTAATACACAAGACTTTCACACACAACACACACACTAGTTCACTAGACATGCCAACACAAGACTTTCATTGTATTCTCTTCATGACTAGACTATTAGACAATAGATTTTCAAGTAAGAACAATACTGTTGCATAGGGCACATAGACATGACAATGGCGCATTACCACGATAACGCCATCACCTTTAAGATGAATAGAAAATGAACTCTCGCAAGTTTGTAAGACCTGACTGCATCCAGCAACATTCACATGATATCATGTCAGAGACAACTTGACTAAAGAAGTAAAAGTAGCTGTATCATACCACTTCCTGCATGGTACTCAATGTAGAAGAACTTATTAGAACCCTACTCCTATTGGCACAGGGAATGTCTCTACCAACCATCATCCACAGGTGTCTACTTAAACTTGTCAACAAAATTTAAAATTTGCTGAGATAATCAAAGATGAGGAATTGAAAGGTGTAAGTTACCCATCACATTAATTACATGTATACTCGACAACTGGTTCTGGGAAAATAAAGCAAAAAACACCAAGGTCATCAAGTGGCATGTGTTAATGTTGTTAGCAGCTTCCGTATATACGAGACTTGCTGCTGAGAGTGAAGATATAATAGGATGAGAACCACCAATAGTACATAAAATGGTGGCTAACACAGCCTTTGAACACTTCCGTAGCAAGTAAAATAAGTAAAAATAAAATAAAATAAAATAGCATGCTGCTTACATTGTCTTTTGCATCTGTAATATCCTTTCCACGCCTGGCAAGTTTGGGAGCAGATATGTTGGATAGCCCAATGGATTTCTCAAGAGGAGCACCATTTCTTGGAGGGCCCCTGACAATTATAGAATCACCCGACTGAACCTGTAACCACAAAGAGAAAGGAATAGATTAGCATACCAATTCCTCAATCAGTCTTCATTCCTCCAAGTCTTCCTTTCCTCCCTACTACACTCACTACAAGTAACTAATATTGTATGTTGGGAAAGTGAAATGGATTCAGAAAATTTTGGGTAAAATAAACAGCTTGAAGGAAAACCCAATTGCCATTATAATCCAGTCCTTCTTGGCTGAAATAATTGCTATTCTCATAATTGGCATTAGAAACTCAAAATATTGTTCGATAAAAAAGTGACCCAAACAGACCACTTTTTGTACTTGGAAGAACCAGTCATTACCTATAAATATATAAAGGAGCTTAGTACAGTGTGCATTTGATGTGCAGCTTGCAATAAAAAAAAGTGCTGTGGACCTGTAACAGTACTTAGTTAACAGTATGGAGGTCATTCACCTGGTGATAGCTCAACAGTTCTACACTACAGAGCTCAGTGAATGCCATGCCCTCTGTTATGTTTTCTATTGCACATGCCATACTACTTTGAGACTATTTGAGAAAATCTGACATTACACAGACTCTTATCACTCAGCTGACTTTCAACTGTATCAAACAATTCTATACTAGACCAAGGTAGAGTCGGACATTGGACATAAATTATAACTGAAGTAGAAGCGAGATCCAATATATTCAGCAGGTGATTTATTATGCGAGTGCACAGAGTGAGACACATCCAGGGGTGTACAAATTTGAGCTAGTGCTAAGTATATCCACACATGTGTACCATTATAGCATCGATATATATTTGACATCACTAGACCCATTGTACAAGACAAGAATAAACCGCAAAAAACATTCTCGAACAAACTTGACATAATTTAGTTTCTACAAGACCAAAAAAAAAAAAAAATCGAACTAACTTGACATAATTTGGTTTTTACAAGACCAAAAAAAAAGAGAAACGAAATCTGAAACTTCAATTCGGTATAGACCATTTCCTTTCAGCCTCACCAGTTCCTATATTCTTGGTGTGGGGTCTCCATTTCCTACTTGAACATGTGTCCTAGATATTTAGTATGGTGTGAACACAAACGCAACAGTATTTAGTCATGCTCTATCTGTTTTTACGAGTTTTCTTAACACTTGTCTTCCTCCCCACTTTGTTGCTGAAGCAACTATAATTAAACCTACAAAAATGTTGGATTAGTGTGTACATCTGCAATTATTTCAGTTGCTCTCATGCACTTGTCTGTAAGCAAACACGACTACAATGTTCAGACGTTTCTGTCACCATGGAAAGTCTACCACACACTAAAAACTTGCACCCCCTGAACTAACCCATTTCTGTAATTAAATTAATTGGGCAAATCGATGCCCTTCCTAAGCCAGCAGTCTAAACTCTAAATGCTCATAATATCAATTAACCAGTCTACACACATGGAAACCTAAATTACACTTATCTTGGTGCAAGTGTCAATTTATCGTCTGGTGTCAAATATCTAGAAACCTCAATACAGTAAACAATGACCACCAGGCTTTCGACACTTACCAGCTTAACAATTCCCTTGTTAGTTTTCTCGGGAGGATTACCAGTAGTTGATGTTGGTGCCTGAGACATTTTGGGTTATTCGAAAAAGAATACCTGTCTACCCTGAACGGAGAAGGTTGCTTTAGAGTCTTTCAACTTTACGGTAAAGGACGGCCACGTGGTTCGAAACACAAAAACCACAGTGGCCAAGCATTGTTCTAAAATTGCTCGAACAAGTGTCGCTTAATTTGATGAACAGCGGTATCTACGCAACGCGAACGTTATCGATCCAGTGGCAACGTGTACGTACAAGTTGCCCGTAACGCGCAGCCCGTTTCGCGCATGAAGTGTGAAGATGATGCCACTGTAACCACCACAAAACCGGTATCATAGTTATTGTTGCTGTTATTCTTGTTGCCATTGTTGTTTACTGCTATTCTTGTTGCTACTGTTGTTTATTGCTGTCGCCAACATTGCTGTTATTATTGCATGTAACATCATCCAAAACTCTATTTTTAATTAGCTCACAGGTGTGTTAAATAGAGCCAATAACATTGTGTTGGGTAATCATACGACTGACTTTAGAGCTTGAGAATATTTAGTGCATATTATAAATATGGTGCCGCCCTATACTGTGCTGGCACTTCCCACTGTCACTATAGCAACTTCACAACATCTTCCATTCCCTATTACATCCTAGACTTTGCCATGGCATTAGCATTTGTTAATATAATTGGTATCCATTTTCAAAGCCAGTTGTAACTATGGCAATGACAGCCACTCTCATTGTTGCAGACAGATATTCCGAGTTGCCATGGTTTTGAGGCATTTCCAAAGAGATTAAGTTCTGTTTTTATTGCTAAAATGACCTCACTAAACTGCATTATTTTTGTCTGCCACTCCTACAGCTTATCTTTGATGCTCTGCCTTAAATGCCTATCCTAAAGTGACAATGTTTACACACGTGTTACTTAACAACTACTTTGGGGAAATGGAGGGAGTTTCAAGGAGATACTACAGATTATAAACCGCATCTATGTTTCACTAGACTTGAACAACACCCCAACATTTATCTTATTATTTTTAGTTCCGGACTTCTTTCAAATATGGAGTACCCAACTAAGCACTTTTTTTTATTGTATCCTCTGAGTCGTTGCATTATAAATGTATCCTTATGACTGAATCTTGTTGTCTGACATTGTGGACAAGATGATGAAAGCTTTATCACAAGCTCCCAAAACCTTGCATACATTTTGCTTCTGTTTTGACGCCCAAGGTGTGGGATGAGCTAATGGTGTGAGGTGGGTTGGAATAAGTGGAGTTGCCTGAGGCTTCCAACTAAGCACTTCAGAATCTGATAGAGGCAAACATTCGTTCGTTATTGAGCAAATTAGGCCCAAATAAGTCTTCATTAACGGATTAATGATATTAAATATCTGAATGATTGCTAATATCTGAGGATTGATAGACTTAGTTTCAAACATTGTTTGTGGCTTAGAAATAGGGATGTCCACATCATACCAGCACAATTCCTGGCATAATAGGTAGAGGTAGACAAAATTATTAAGCATAATTATGTTCTTTTCGAGCATATTCTAGCTAGCAAAAAAAATCTTATTAAGATCAGCTAAGAATATTGTAAGATTTATTAAGATATTGAGAAAGTAAGATTAAAAAACAACAACCAAACACTTTTATGTAATATCTTAAAATCTTATGAATGAAAATTTGAAAATTTCTTTCAAGATTTTCATAAGATGTTGAGATGTAAGATAGAAAATAAATCTTACAAGTATCTTAATTAAGAACTAAAGTAAGATCTTAGGAATAATAATTGATTATCAAATTTTCAGATATTAAGATATTAAGACATGTTGAGACAACAGCTATAATGGTTACTCCATTAGTTACTACTGCAATATAACAGTTGAACTAATAGCAAAATTTTCTGTTCTAACAGCCAATATGTTAGAACGAGAAAAAATTGCTATTATAATTATTTCAGCCGAGAATGACTGAATCATTGAAGCAATTAAACTGTATGACAGTAACACTGTTAATCAACTTTTATCCCTACAGCGGTGTGACTCATTTAGTATTATTATTATTATTATTATTGTAGATCCCACATTCCAAACTTTATCTTGACTGAACAGACTGCATGCCTAGGCCTAGGCCAGGATATTGTGGTTAGATTAATAAATGCATTTTCAAATAACCAATATTGCTCCTATAACACTAAGCATTCTGGCTCACTTTTAATAGTCATGAATATCCTAGTGCATAGACATTGGATATGGTTTAATGCATACAATGAAAAAGACCACTACAGCTAATTGACTTAGCTATAGGCTATAACTAGAAAAAATATAAAGATATATAAATAAATGAATTTATTTCCCTCTGGGCAGCACAGGCTGTGACGTGGATAAGTAGCACATGAAAGGCGTAGCTTCAGACTCTGGGGTCACTGATTGTAACAATTAGAAGCTTCAAACTTGCACTGTCAACAGACCCTATTGAAAACAATATCATTGTGTGTGGTAAGCCAAACATGTTAATCAGGTTAAACCAGTCATGCGAGTTTTTTTGTGTAAGGACAATCACTTCATTAGTTTCCTCTTTAATGGGCTCTGGGGCCCCAAGTCAAAGTATACAGAAGTTGCCGGTCTGAGCAACAGTCAGCCATAAAGCAGCTGTGTACAGGTTTGCTTAGATGTGTGTTAAACTCTCAGACAATTACGACACTTCAAATACAAGTTATTGCTGGTTTGGCTAGCACAAGGACAGTGCTTCTTCTCCTCCTTCTTTTTTCTTGTGAGCTAATGTGCCAGATTTAATTTGTAAAACAGTCTAAATTTAGCACTATTCTATTCTGATTGTGTCGCTCTCAAGAGAAGCTCAGACAGAAAGGAGAGAATACAATACAGAGGATTTCAGTGTACATGTGTTGTGGTGCTATTGTGTTGGTAACCTAGCCGTCAAGTTACACTCAACTTCCTGAACATACACACACACCACTCATAATACATGCACATATAAAATAAAAAATGTCTACGATTTAATGCATGCACACACACACACACAATTTATTTCCTGTCACGTTGCATGTAGCTAGTAACATCTAGTAGGCCACTAGTTATCTAAATCTTTGCCCCTTTTTTTTTACATTTCACTGCCAGATTGTGGACCACATTGGCCTTTTATGTGTTACTGCTGCAACACACACACACACACACACACTCACACACACACACACACACACACACACACACACACACACCCACACACACCCACACACACACGCAAAAAAATAAATACAAACTCTTTGTAGTTGCTAGGCATTCACAGTGTGCACCTGGCAGAGCCAGGATGCCTATGGCTAAGCAGGCACTGTGAGTTGTGCAGCAAAGGAGCTGGGCTAGGAACTCTGCAGGAGAACTGACCATTCCTCATAGCAAGTGGTGTGGGCACCTGCCATCATGAGAAAAGGCTTGAATTTTTACACACACACACACACACACACACACACACACACACACACACACAGATAAATTTAAACAAGTGTTAAGCCAGGTAGCATTATACTTGTGCAGTGTAAATAACAATGCCAGCACTATTATAATACATCTAGTTATTAATACTTCATAGACATAATAGTTAATATAGGATAATACTGTTTAAGGTTTTGGTCCATATTTTTAGAGTCACTACACACAGTGGCCCAACTTACCTTGCCTCCAATTTAATGAGCATAATTGTGAAGCCTTAGACATCCGCTTAGCCGGAAATAATTCCAAAGTAGCGTTCTTCTACTCAGGGCTAGAAATATTGCACATGTGCAACAACTGTTACCTGCCGTGTCACATTCACAGCATGACCTGCAAGCTAGCTGAGTTTCGTATTGCTCCTTTGAGTTGGTCAACTGGTCATTGTGCCAGCAGGGTCATGGCCACAGGTGAAATGCCAAGTGTGTTGTTTCCTTCAATGGAAATGCAAAAATAAATAGATATTTATTAATATATACCACTTCCTGTAGTGACAATAGAAAATAATCCCCCTATGGGCCAAGTACATACTGATTAGCTGACTAATAATACAAATTATAAAAATAGTTTAGTTGGAAGGAATGCAGATTTTTGGCTTTCTGGGGTTTTTATTTCCACCTAAGTATCTCAAAAACGTTATTTACAGTCTGCTGTATGCTTAGCTATTGAGTCAGCGTCTAATGTCTGCTGATTATAGGTCACGACCTTAGCGGAATTTTGTTGTGGTACTCTTCTTCAGGATACGAGTTCTAGTGAAGAATCCAATACTGATTTGATGTGCCCGCTTTCACATGGCACCTAAAGGAAAGAATCCTTAACAATCAAGAAGAATAATTTGCTATAATTTATTGGTCAATTCTTACATAACATATAGCTAAATTAAAGTCCTACAGCCTCATGAGGCCATAGTTATTAACAGTATTTTAAATGATTTGTATTTTGAGGGACTTCTGTGTCTGAGAAATGATTATATATCAATTAACAAGCCATTGAAGCCTACACTCCTGCAATTATACATCACGTTTCTAGGTGAAGAGAAATGTGTTAATACGATGTTTCTAGGGAGAATGTAAATGGCATAGTGTTATGTGCAGAGCAGAAGTCTTGCTAGGCTATTTTAGGTTGCTGGGACAATTTCGAAATTTGACATGTGAAAAAATATTGGGTAGGAGACTGGGGATATCTATGTTAAAGTATTTCAAAGCAGGCATCCTCTATGTAACCATGGCTATGATCCATAGAACCTGGGTTCAATTTCCTGGCAAATTTCCTTACACAGCACATTTGGTGTATTGGTTGCTAGGAGTCTGAACTTATCTCTATGAGTGGGTGGGGACACATGCTCAGTACCTAATAATAGATTCAAAGCCTACCATTATTGCTATATGGAGTTGGATCGCTTCAACTAAAAAACTGAGTTAAGTTCTTCTTGGGAGACAAAATGGCAGCTGTCAGATTATTAATATTCCCATTAACTTTCCTCTATCCCAGCACCACAAATGTCAATTGGCTTGGCAGCTGTCAAGACACTAGTCCAGTTCTTTCTTTACCTATTGCTAATGCCTTCCATCTGCCAGACTAGCTCATCCTAAAATGGAACTCCAGCTGCCTCTTAAGTTTCATCAAACTGCTGACTGGCATGTTTGTTTCTGTGTCTGATAAAATATGCTTTGAACTCTTAGTTAACAGGGGCTGGGTGCAGCTGTGTTTAGTTGTTGTTGTTATTTTGCTTTTGACCACAAGAATATTGCCATTCTTACTCCCTCCTGTGTGCTGATCCTCTAATGTGGGTTTGAACTGTTTCAATGGTTACTGGATATCTGCTTCAGTGGAAATCAGTGACTTTCGCTCTACTCATGCAATACCCTATTTGGACATTGGTGACTCCTATTTCACCTGATTAATGCTATATTGCCATGGCTTTAATAAAAATGGGACAATTCTTCATGTCACTCAAATTGGTTACTCTATCAAGCAAATTTTACCACAATACTATGATTAACACTTTGACTATATTAATACATACATTTTTATGCAGAGCTTTACTTTACCAAAGCTGATAAAATCTTCCTCACTTTACCACAAACTGATTACACTTTACCAAAAATTAATAAATTAGAAAATACGAAATGACGATACTTACCGAGGATTTGGCGGTACTATACCGAGCGTACAACGATACCTTACCGAGAATATTGAGGCCCACAATTTGCTTCGAGATTTCTATGAAATATATAGTTTTTAGACTATGATAATAATGTACTGAAGTAAATCTCACTGGCTTTACCATTTCAGCTACACTAAATAGTAGGATAAATTTAGTTTTGTTTTAGACACCTTGATTCCTCAAAAATGCCCCCAGAGAAAGTTAAGGAATCTTGGTACACTCAAAAAGAAGTTTGTGAACAAAGTATTCAACAGAGATAAAGAAGTCCAGTCAAGTAGCTAGCATGACTCTTGCAGTATTTTAAAAATCTTGGGTGAACCACTGGACAGAGTAGCTAACTCAACAGCTATTGGGATATAGCTATGGAGTAAGTTGAGAAATATTGAAAATTGTGAGTTTAAGAGTTGAAACATCTAGTGGCCTTTAAAACATTCCCTCTCTCATTTAGTGCTACCACTAGGCCTTACCAGATTTGCTGGCATTTTTTCTGGAATAATAGACATGTAATAGCATAGTTGAATAATAAGGGTATTTAGGAGAATAATTCTAGAATAATAAGGGTATTTAGGAGAATAATTCTAGAATAATAAGGGTATTTAGGAGAATAATTCTAGAATAATAAGGGTATTTAGGAGAATAATTCTAGAATAATAAGGGTATTTAGGAGAATAATTCT
>WLWI01001050.1_pt1 | contig 24226 bp, 17 predicted proteins | sample 6701501 | NCBI WGS metagenome assembly WLWI01 (sample SAMN12718690, study PRJNA515312) | sponge metagenome | isolation source: marine sponge | host: Mycale hentscheli | place: New Zealand: South Island, Marlborough, Capsize Point | collected 2014-11-01 | reverse complement strand
ACAAAAACAAAAATGTTAAAATGACATGTAAATTATATGTCAAAATAACACAAAAAAACATGTCAAAAATGATGCATCAATATGACATATTTTTTATGTTAAAGTAACATACGAGTTTTTACTGTGTACAACTTCCCAGAACCAGGGAACAATCTCTCAAGATATATTTGCCGCTAAAAGCTTCAAACATTCAGGATGATAGCCAGCATTTAGCTAATGCCTTCTCCCCTTCCAATTTGGTTACTTTAAGTTGTGCGTAGTACGCTATTTTACCGATCTACAATTGACTTACGCGTGACCGCGACCTCTCAATATTTTTTTTAGTTAGGTATTGTCTTCGGTGCTGCATGGGTGAACGTATTCATTTTGAACCGTATGGGCCTCAGAGATTGGTCGTTGCTCGGACTTAAGAAGTGGTTGCTTCTCTCAGAAGTTCCAAATGCACTGTAATCAGGGTCTATGATTTGGTAATATTGGTTTACACCCTGAATGAACTGAATGCACTTAATAAATGTGCATTAGTTCTATTAAAATAACTCACTCTACATGCAAGTAGTGTATATGAATTAACTTTTTATAAGAAAGATTTAAATGAAAGTGAAAATTGCAGATTGTTTGTTCAAAGAAACAACACTTGCAAAGATTCATTCTACAATTACAATAATCATCATAATAAAATAATTTCTTTCTCAGCCTTCTTTTACTCATTAGATGTATTCCCTCTCTATCACTGGCTTTTTTTTAAAATACAGAATTGAAAATATTTGGTCGCCACCGGGAATTGAACCCAGGACTGCTTGCTTAACGCATGAGCACTCTGCCACTGAGCTATGACAAAGCTGGCAAGCAAACACTCCAATTCTGTATTTTTACTGTTAAGGGGTACCGCTATGTTACAATCTCACACTCAACAGACCAACAAAAATTCTCTTTTTCAAAAGATTATTTTTCAAAGAATCTTTTTATTCGTTGAATTTTTTTACTCCACTAATTTATCACATCATAATTTTATTTCTCAGCCTTCTTTTACTCATTTGATGTATTCTCTTTCTTTCAATGGCTTTTTTAAACAATAAACAATTAAAAACATCTGGTCTCCACAGGGAATCAAACCCAGGACCATTTTGCTTAACTCACAAGCGCTATTCCCCTGAGCTAGGACAATCATCCCGCAAACAAACACTTCAAATCTGTATTTATGCTATTAAGGGGTACATATTTTTTTTAATAATTGCCATTGGAGTTATTAAAGGGTAGGTATAAGATAGATTTAGCATTTTATACAAACATTTTAACAAATATCACTAAAATGTTTTCCCAAACAAATGTCTAGCTCCATTTCCTGTTTAAGATATGATTCAGCTATGACAGTATTGTTTAATCGTTATAGCTATGGGCTCACCCACTTTCACTGTTACACTACAGACTAAAGATGTGTATTTATATATAACATGTTAAAACAATTCATATTTACATTTATGTACTCTCTCTCTTTCACATGCTTTTAAATGTTTTGTTGCCCCTGGGAATTGAACCTAGGTCCGCTTGCATTACAGTCTCTCTCTCTCAACAAACAAACACAAATTTATTATTCAATAACAAATTTTGTTGATTGAAAATTTTTACTCGATATATTAGTGGAGATAAAAATATGACTATAAGACTGTCCCAGATTTTTAACTTCACTGTAAAAAGTGTTTAGTTACTTTAACTAAAAAAAAAAAAGTTAAAACTACTGCAACTGAGGTAACCATTTTTTTTCTTATTACAAAGCAATTATAAACATGTTAAATTAACAGCAATACTTCTCTTCAAATTAACAGCAATACTTCTCTTCAAATTAACAGCAATAAATATATTTCAAATTAACATTATGGCCGTCATAACAACAAATATTTACTGTTATAATAACCAAACCAAAACATGTTAAACTGGAATTGCAATTATCAAAACAACAAATATTTACTGTTATAATAACCAAACAAAAACTGTTAAACTGGAATACTTATCTTCAAATTAACAGCAATAAATATATTTCAAATTAACATTATGGCCATCATAACAACAAATATTTACTGTTATAATAACCAAACCAAAACATGTTAAACTGGAATTGCGATTATCAAAACAACAAATATTTACTGTTATAATAACCAAACAAAAACTGTCAAACTGGAATACTTATCTTCAAATTAACAGCAATTAATATTTCAAATTAACATTATGGCCGTCATAACAACAAATACTTACTGTTATAATAACCAAACAAAAAGTGTTACACTGGAATTGTGATCATCAAAATAACAAATATTCATTGTTAAAACATCAAAACAACAAATACTTATTGTTGAAATAACCAGACCAAAATTTGTTAAAATGAAATTGTGATCATCAAAATAACTAATGTAAAATTTTAAAATATCAATGATAGCTTCAAATTAGCAACACACCTTAAAACAATTAATACTTTTGGTAAAAGAACAGTATTAAATTTGTTGAAATATAATAGACTACTTCTAATGGCTAATATACATGAAAAAAAGTTTTAAATGGGGGAAGAACAAAGATGACTCAGTCCAACAAAAATAACAAAAAATTAAACCATTCTCTGAAGATCTGAACAAATTGATAAATATGTGGAAGATTTCCTTCCCTGTTTTGGCTGCGAGAACAAATATTCTTGGAAAAATAGGAACACTTCTCTTGTACTTTTTTCATAGTTCAAATTGAAAACGTAATAGGAGGAAAACCACAAATAAACAGCTTTGATGAATGTTGATGTGGAACAAAGCACATCCTGTTCCAATAAGATGAAGAAAGTAGACTCACAATTGTCACATAGTTCAGCTATTCATGGCGAATTTTTGGTACGATCTGCCTTAGCCAAATCTTCTGGACTTTCAGTTCTCTATAATATTAATGAGTCTTCAATAAAATGTTGGTGTCATAACTTTACTGAACTTTAACTACTGAATAAATCATTAAAATTAATTATCAAAATTAACTACAATTATTAATAGTGATTCTGGAATCCAAATTTAATTCATAGAAAATGTTTAAATGTACGAGGCAAACTAAAACTACCAAAAAATTGAACTATAATATTCAACTATATTACGATGTGGCATGGATTAATTCTCAAATAAGTAGAACCATTCTTATCTAGGCGCCTTGTGACCACAAAGGTGCCCACAACTCTTAAAGTGCCAGTAACTCACTCTGTCCCAAAAGGTTAATTCAGGTCATTTTATTTATTTATTTACTCATTTTATCTCCGGACTTTACATAAGACATCCAGACGAAACAGGCCCTGTCGTAGTTTATCAAAAAGATAACCTGTATTGGGCCACAATTTAAAAATCCACCATTTTCATACAATAATACTGCTTAACCAAACACGGGAGGGTGGGTTGGGGAGACAACAAGTAAAACACTTAACCTCTCTTCTACCCAGCTTTTAACTAATTGCTATCGTTCCTAGAAACTTACAGAATGCTGACTAAATATGAGGCCTATTGGATTCTCTCCTTTAGCTTTCTTGCCAGGGTCATTTTTCTTGCAACAAAATAGGGCACACAACGCCTTCAAAGCAACCTTCTGACAATTTTCACCTAAAATGATAACAAAAACTAATTAAATGATTGAGTTCAATATTGCACTGTTAGAAATTGTCTTTAAAAAAATACAAACATATGACACCTTCCATGGTCAAAAACAAGATGCAATTACAAGGTACCACCAATATCACACTGTATATCAAGCTTCTCAGAAAAATAATAATAATAAAAAATAAATAAATAAATAAAATAAAATAAAATAAGAAAAAAAGAACACAACAAAATCAATAAAAGAAATGCTCACCATCGTCAACAAAATTATCCATAAGTTTCACTACTTCTTTACGTTTTGTTTTCCTGGAATACTCCAAAATTGCGGGAACCCACTTATGAATCCACTCGTTACTAAAATTGGAGAAGAGGTTTTCTTTTCCTAGAATTAATTCAAATTCAACTTCAATCTACCACACAAAAAAAATAAAAGCAAAACAATTATCTATACCATAATTTTAATTCTTAACTGGGTGCAGTATATCGCCATAATATATTATTATTATTGATTTTAATAATATAGCATAGTTAATAAACACCAACTATTATTAGTATGCTAAGTATTTCCGAAACAGAAGAATTATTTGTTAGAAATACAGTGACGATAGAGGATCAAATAAGAGAAATAATAACAAAAAGAATATTAAAAATGACCAAGTTAAACAAAACAGGGAAAAGAGAGAAAGAAAAAGAGAAAGCGAATGTGTTTGGGGCTCACATCCACATTGTCATCAGTAGGATAAACGTCAGATTACCAAAGGAATTTGAAATAGTGAAACCAATTTGACAAGTGGTAAGAATTTCTGTTAACGTACTTGTACTTTCTCAAAATAAACCAATCCCTTAATTTGCAAACTGAATGACATAAAGGAAGAGGATTATTCCAGCTCCAATATTTCTTACCAAATATATCTTCAAAAAATGTTTTGCCAAATTTTCAGGAATGACAAATTCACTTAAAAATATTTTGCTATTATTTCAAAATATGTATTATGTTTATTTATTCAGCTGAGAAAAGACTAAATTATTACAAAAAAATACAAAAATGTTGATTCTATAATATCAATTTGGATGCAATGCACTCACATTGTAAGGTAAATTGATCCAAGGATACTTTGTAATTATTTCCCCAGCATACTTGGCTTCAGTTAAAACAAATTGACGACGATAAACATCTGCACAAGAAATTAAAAAATAAATGGAACCACAACCTATGCAGTTACGCATCCTTTGGTCGCCAAACAAATACATCAGCTTTCACAGCTTTGCTAATATTAGCAACCTGTGTATTACATTTTCACATTATGCCATGCTATGTATAGAGGATTAGAGTACTGAACAATAAACAGTAATAAGTTAGTCAAATATATATGTGACCGTCTACAGGAAAACCGGGCACAACGCGGCACCCTTCGAAAAATTTTTTTTTTGCACTTACAGAGTTGTCGGCATCCAGATATTGAGCTCTCCAAGTTTTATCGTCATAGCTTAAGTCGTTCCCACTATAATAGACCTAACCGTTCCCTTCCGTCGGCCTGAAACAATACATTTTAAAGAAATCGATCGATCATTTCTCGATATTTACGCACGCCGCGTTGTGCCCAGTTATCCTGTAGACGGTCACATATATATATACCGTACACACACACATACACACATGTACATACATACACACATGTATGTACATACATGCATACATACACACATGTATGTACATACATACACACATACATGCATAGGGCTGGAGCAACAAAAATATTGAGTGGTTAAACCTTAAAACCTGACCTAAGGCTCCGGCCCTGCCTAATCTATTCAGAAAAAGTGCACAAAGAGTAATTACAAGAAAACAGATGCATTTTCTTTAGTAATTATAATGTTTCTATCATGCCTGGTATAAGAACTGCCACATTTTCAATGCACACAAACACGTACCTGTACTCACACAAAAACTACATACGCATGTATACGTCAGCATATAAGCACACGAGCACAGTAATATTAGCAAGCTACTCAGAACAAAAAGAATGTGTAAAGCAATATTATTTGCACCTAATATAACCATTTTTGCCATTCCACTATACTAATTAAAAACAATAACAACAACTGATAACACACGCATCACTAATAGACACGCTTCAATCATTCAGTCAAAACTATATACAATCCCTAGATTACAAAAATTCAACATCTTACATGTTTCTTTCATCAACTTCATTATTAAATCTTTGCGAGGCTTCTCTCGTTTACACTCTAGGGAAAGAGCCTGGTGGTTTCTACTATTTATGTCCTCATCCATAGTAGGTGCATCAGGAACTACTGGGTAACGTGACCCTGTTTTCGCAATTTTGGATGGACGACCATGTTTAGCTGGTAAGGAGGATTCACCATCAGTACTGGAACGCCTCTTTTCTTCTCAATGTTATAAATTCTATCAATTAATTTTTGTGTCCAAGAACCCTACAAAAACATGCAATTGTTTTTTTACAGAACTGTGCTGCAGTGCTATGTACTATGTGTATTTGAAAGACACGAAAGGCAAGAGGGAGAGGAAAAAAAGATCAGAAGTAGAAAATAGCAAAGTGGTCCACTTATGTCACAGTTATGCTAGGTCGTCAGCACCTCATTCAGGGTTTCATCCAGAATTTTTCTTGTGAGGGGATACAGAAGGGTACATATAATGTGCCATAGCTACATTCTTCTAATATACACTCTAAACATACTTCTTTATAACCAGGTGCAAGTAATGTTGTTATTCCTTTTGAAAAAATATGTAAATAAATAAATTAAAAAAATAGACATTTATATTCTTGGGGGGGAGGGGATTTGGGAATTTTGAGGGGGAAGCTGGGTGGTTTGGGGAGGGGAAGCATCCCATGCCTCCCTCCTTGGATGAAACCCTGCCATTAATAACAGTTACTAATACTAACCAATAATAAACTACTTATTATTACTCTGTTCTAAGCACTACTTACACAAGCCAGTAATCCTCCTGAATCAGTCATGAATGGATATTTTTTCACAAGTTTCTGAGCAACTTCACGACAAAACATAGCAGTAGGCTTTTCCACTTCTGACTTCATATGACCATACATATGTGTGCAAAGATCTCTCACAATTTCAATACGAGCTTCTATAGTGAGTTTTTTTTCTTTAATACATGACATTATACTTGGTCTCCACATACTTGGAATAACCATAACCGAATCCTCAGAAGACACTGATTCTGTCTCTATGCTATGCTGTGATCTAACCGAAGTCTCACCATCTGAATCATGTAATAAAGCTACATGTGGCATTTGTGGTGATGTGCCATCCATATCATCAGAAACAGATCTACTGTTATCTTGGATTTGGGAGTCCGTTAAACGCATCTGCATCTGAGTGATAAAACAGTAGCACCATTTACAGCTAAATTTATTAACAAGTGTATAAAAAATCTCATAGGAAAACACACACACTGTCAAATTAAGTTTCATTATCCAGCACATATCATGACTGACTAATGTACTCAACATTAGCACTAAAGGAGGAAAAAAATTTGAAAAAAAAAAAAGACAGTAAGAACTACAACCATAGTACACTCACCAGTGAAGCAAATATTTGCTTTAATATGAGACTAAACTTGTTCTCTTTACTCAACCAACCTCTCCCCCAGTTCGCATCCCTTATACAGTCTTCCTCTCTAGCTACTCCTCTCGCATTACCCCTCACAAAGTATAGTGGCATGTTACCAAAGTTAACATTTCTAAAATCTCATAGCCAAGGTGTAGATTAAAAAATAATAATTCGGTGATGATCAAAGATCAAGTTTCTTGACGCCTTATATCATACCACATCTCCAAAGTTTGTGGTGCTTAAGCACCTTTAATCACCCTCTAGTCTACACCTAGTCTCGCTAGCCACACCCTTTACCCAATGGCTTCGGCTCATTCCGCAAGAAAGAAACCGGATCATTCAGCCATGCTTACTGGCTCCAGCTTCTGCTAATAGTCCTCAAAACTTCAACATTTTGAAATTCTAAACCACGGAACAGGCGCCCAAATTTAATTGCATTCCAGGTGAACAAAACGGGTACAAGCAAAGTTCCAGAGCGAAGCGGTTAGGTAAAAGGTCTGGCTAGTGAGACGAGTCTACACCTATGCCAGGTATTCTGACAAATTTTCTTTAGGTATCAGTTCCAAAGTTAGTTGAAAAATACTACACTTCTTCCCCACTACAATCTTTCATTTGCTTATACTTTAAAAAAAAAACAAAAAAAAAGTACATACATATAGCTAACTTTACCTGAATCTGGAGGGAATTAATGAGTTTAGAAATTTTTTTCACTACTCCAAGTGGCTTCACTAGTTTCTGCACATCACTTTCTGTTAATTCCAAAAAACTCTCTCCATCAATTTCATTTTCTAAGTATAAATATATACAAAGCTAAATTTCTTCTAACTCAGTGTTATCAGTAAGGCAACACATACTTAGTTCACTACAAGAAGTAGATAGCAGCTAAAACTTTTGATTCAAGCAGCAGTTAGACTACTAGCTAATCCTACCTCGAAAAATATCCACATGAGCTTCCGAAATGTTGTGATTCGCTAAATATGTACCTACTTCTTCCACCGACTTCATCAAGAAGTCCATGATTTTGGTAAACTTCACACTTTCCGCATTAATAAACCTCACACTTCAGCGCTAAAATTCACTTTCAGAGCTTGCACCTCCTTTCTTACCCTTCAAGGACAATCTGTGCTTGGTCGAGTGATAACCACGTGGACTGACGACAGTTGTGGTGAAGGGGGCGTGATAGTCACGCGCTGTTTATAGTTACAGGGGTAGTTACCCAAGAAGATTAGCTCTGGAATTCTGCAATCATCTTTGCCGGTGTGTGTAGGAGGAATAAGCTGATGCAAACAGTTTTAGAGATGATGTCTACTTCAATTCCAGAAACCTGTCCTTTTTGCAAGTGCCAGCATTTCCTATTCGCACATCATTTCCTCAAGGAAACAATAAAAAGTATATTTTGCCAAGACAATTTATTGTTATTTAGTATGTAATGTTTATGTATCATTAATGGATTGTATTTTTTATTATTCAATTATTACGTGTACAATGAGGATAAATTATTTGAACATTAAAAGCCAGATTATTTTCAAATTATTTATTAAAATTATATTTACAATTACAATAATGAAAAAAATCTTATTCAGTTCATGTGTAATAAAATTGAATTATTTTTGTTAAAAATAATAGTAGTATTAACTAACTAGAAAGTTGTGATAACAAAATACTAGACAGTGTGGTTATATTACCTAATGTTATTGTAAAGTTGATTTAGTTCTAACAAACTAGAAAGTTACTTCAACAATAAATTAGTTAATTTTAACAATCTGGTTGTTTTAACTAATGGTAATGTAAATTTAACTTAATTCACAATTTAGTCTTAACAAATTAAAAAGTTATATTAACAATATATTAGTCATTTGTAACAATTTAGTTGTATTAACTAAAAAATATAGTTAATTTAACTAAATTAGGTATATTTAACACTTTGATTTGATAATAACATATGGAAAATAAAAATAACAGATTTAATTTTCTGTTAAAATAAAAGTGACTGGTTATATTGAAAAAATTTTTTTACAGTGTTGTAACAAGTCCCACATAGTAGTACACCACTTGTCACGGAAAGTGGCAGCTAGCTGAAACTATGTCACTTTTGGAGAATTATTATCATTTTGACATCTAGTTTCATCAAATATGTATTTTAAATACTGCCTAGCTCACATACACTCTCATAATTGCTTTGGCAATTAGTAAAAGATGTATTCAATTAATTTATTTTTAATTCTGCGATGCATAAATTTTGTGTTGCCACCAGTGTCTCATTTACAGTGAAGTAGGATGTGCTGGGACCATTGGCCCATCCAATAATTCTCAAGAGTGCCAGGCCCCCACCCCCCCCCCCCCATTTATTTTCCCTTGCTCATATCATACTACAGATGCTTTAAAATGTGGCAGGTTCTTCCGCTTGAAAGTCGCAAATTATAATTTTAGCGTGGGCCTAGTCAAGGACTTTTCCCTTGGTTAGGATACTCCACGTGGTTTTTCATGGTTTTGGATACTCCGTGTGGTTATTTCATCGGTTTGGATAATCCCCACGTTGGCTTACTTTTACTCCGTGTGTTTATTGCTGTGATGTTGATATGCCTAAGAGATTATCTGTAAAGAGGAAATTGCAACTGGTTTAGCTTACCAAAAGGTGGAAATTGCTTTGTCAGTCAGTTATGATAGCTATTGCCATATGCAGGCTATATATATTTGATGTAGTATTAATTGAAATTAATATATATATAATGGACCTTTTTACAAACATACTTATAGCACAATAATATTATATACATATACATATAACTTGTATGATTTGATAGCAGCATCCCAAAGTCACTGAAGCAGACAGTAATTAAGGCATCTTCATGTAGTGTTGACACACATAGTCCAGTAGTTGACAGATGCTAGACACAAATAATAGTGTTGTATTAAAAATAACAAATATTGTTAAATTAGCAGAAACCAAAACAGTAGACCATGATGTAATTTAAAAGCCTGCATCCTTTATGAAAAATATTCAGATTAATTTGACCTATCAAAATGCTCACAAAGAAAAAAATATTTTGTGGTAATGATGGATGGAACTGAGGGTGTGGGGATGGTAGAAGAAGCATCAAAATTAAATAGAAATTTTTTGTTTCATTTAACTTAACTTACTTTGATGCCCATTTAGGCATGGTCATCAAAATGGAGTAGTGGAACGGTAGATAATCTGTTGGGTGAGGATGGTGAAATGATCGGTGATATCAATGAAATAGTGGGTGAATTAGTCGGTGAGCTCGATACTCTGGTGGGCAAGGTGAATGAAATGGCTGGGCATGGTCAAAGAACTGGATGGTGAGGTTGGAGAAGTGTATAGTTAAACTACAGATCCAATATGAACAGGTTGGGAAGACTAGCAGTTGCTAAATCAGGCTAGTTCAGATGCATCACCTTCATTGTCAGCAGCCTCTACAGAGCTTGGCTTATTAAGGACCAAAACAACTTTATGTAACAGTCTTCTTGGAATATTTTTTCTTCTTATTAGAAAGCAATGACTCCAAACTGAATGAACAGGCATACTTTGAGCAGGTGCATTGGAACGGGTGTGGCCGTGTGGTTATGGTCACACCAATATTCACAAATAGGGGTGTGTTTATTAATTTGGACTCCTCCCATGTTGACTTCAGTAGTGACATCCTAATATAGTATATTTTGTACATTAAAGGAAGACAGTCTAAAATATTACCTGAATTAACCAAAACATACTAGAGAGTGTAATTGCATTACCTTTGCTAACACATTTAAGATATAAACAGCTTTCAATATTTCCTCTTTACAATTATGATGGTAGAGAGTTTTATTATAACTAAACTAGAGAGAAGTTAAATCAACATTTGTGAAATTTCTGTGGGAATTCTCATTTCCATAGAATTGATAATAATTTTTGTGACAAATGTAACCATTAATATCATATAAATTATCAGGAGGAGGGACAAATGCAGCAGAAATTTGGAACAGCAATGGGTTCCCCTGTCTCTGTAACTATAGCCAACTTAATAATGGAAGAAGTGGAACAAAAAGCATTAACTACATACAATTCTACTCATCCTATCTTTTGGAAAAGATATGTGGATGATAGCGGCACACAGCAATGAAAGTTGACGTTCGATAGCAGCATGGGCTGTGTTATTTAGTAGCTATGGCAACCTCACTTGAAGTGATCAAGATGTTGTTTGTATTTCTAGAATTTAATACATAAAATTTTCTTCAATGACTGTTCTACTATAATCTTGTTACAGTTTTATTTTTATGATATCAGTCATCCTGATAAAAAGTGGTACTCATGTTAAAATATGGGTTGTCAACTTTGTTGTCTGTATATCAAACAAAAACTACTACTCCTTATATCCATATTCTTGCCAGAGTTATGTGGCAGAATTTCTATAATAATATGGAACATTGTCTCCTTGAATGATGAAATCACTACAAGCTAGACAAAATATGTGCAAAAAAATTCATGATCATACCATCACTAATTAACACTTGTCATATATGATAAAAATCTTAACTAAAAGGGAAGCAAAACTAAGGAGGTCAAGCATGGTGTATGTATTTAACCCAACGACATTTTTAAATGTTTATGATACCAACACTTAGAGAAGTTTTTAGAGTTTATGGCAGACAGAATACTTAGAAAGAGAAGTAGACCATACATTATAAAGAGCCTAATTTTGCAGTATATGTTTTGGAATTTAAGAAAACTAAATTTAATGAAGAGCATGGAGATTATCTTGCCTTATAGCTCAAGATGTATTTGGTTAATTAGCTGGCTCATCTATTTCTTCAAGATCTTTAGTGAAACACTGTAGATATACAGATTTAGGAAACTACATCAAGAGAAACCTTAATGGATCTAGAGGGGATTCTCCATTTGTTCATATTCGCATGTCTTAATTTAGACAGAACAGAGTTTAATAATGGTTAATGATAGCAGGTGTAAAACATACAAAATTCACAATTCATGGAGTACAACTCTATTAAAAGTATCAAGATTGGGATGGTTTACTTGGCCAGAACTGGCATGTAGTTGAGATTTTCTATGTAATACTGAACACTACAGACGTTTATATAATTCTTGCCAGAGTTATGTGGCAGAATTTCTATAAAAATATGGAACATTGTCTCCTTGAATGGATGAAATCACTAAAAATAATCAGAAGTACAAATCACCAAGACACTGCAGCATAAAAACAATTACTGCTCAAACTTAGTTGTATGGAATACCTCTGCAAATTTGGCCGCACTAAAAAAGTCAACACCTGTATGGGTTGCAACAGAACTGGTCACAACATCATACTTGTGACTCAATTAAGAAAACAATTAGTAATCAGTATATTCTATTAGGATTGAACTATTCATTGTATAGAATATGATTCATATATCTATGTAATATTATAGTCCTGTTATACTATTTTATAAAATGTGTTGACATATACACAAATTTATGCTTTATGGTGTTTTAAAAACCATGTATGAGATAAAAAAAACTGATTGTAAGGTAAATGGATGACTACTATGACAATTAGTTACAATTAAAGTTACTGGTAGTGAGTTAAAATCTTAGCTGTTTTGTCTTACTTAATAGTTTTAAATATCAAAATGTTTATAAATAAGTATTAAAATAGTACAGTAAATCATTAGCTACTATTGTGGCTATTCAGCCTTTAATCCAGAGACTAGAAGGATCCCTCCCCCACCCCCCTTATTTCAATTCTTATTAAATTGATTGCATAATAATGACAAACTAAACAAACATAATATTGTTGTCTTTTTCAAACTTGCATGGTGTTCAATCTCGAGTCCCTTAATAAATATTAAGTTCTCCCATGTAACGTTTGCATTTTGGGAGAATAGAAGATGAGATGGACTGTATTCTATCAATGTACATGCTGTGTGTATATAAACGTCTGTTGTGTTCAGTATTACATAGAAAATCTCAACTACATGCTAGTTCTGGCCAAGTAAACCATCCAAATCTTGATACTTTTAATAGTGTAGAGTGTTGTATTCCATGAATTTTGTATGTATTTACACCTGTTGTCATTAACCATTATTAAACTCTATTCGGTCTAAATTAAGGCATGCAAATATGAACAGATGAAGAATGCTTTCTAGATCCATTAACATTTCTCTTGATGTAGTTTCCTTAATCTGTATATCGACAGTGTTTCACTAAAGATCTTTAAGAAATAGAGTAGCCAGCTTCACTAAATACATCTTGAGCTAAAAGGTAAGATAATCTCCATCCTCTTCATTAATTTTAGTTTTCTTAAATTCCAACACATAATGTCTGCTAAATTAGGCTCTTTATAATGTATGGTCTACTTCTCTTTCTAAGTATTCTTTCTGTCTGCAATAACAAGCCAGCTGAACTCTAAAAATCCTTCTGGGTGTTGATGTCATAAACACTTAAAAATGTCGTTGTGGTTAAGTTCATATACCATGCTTGACCTCCTTAGTTTTGCTTCCCTTTTAGTTAGGATGTTTATCATAATTGACAAGTGTTAATTAGTGATGGTATGATCATGAATTTTTTTGCACATATTTTGTCTAGCTTGTAAAATTTACTTCATTTTTTCATGCATTATTTCGGAGGTCAATGAAGCTGCAACTGCTATAGAGAGAGAGAGAGAGTAGCAAACAATAAACATAGTGACGTCTGAACATAGTGTTGTTTGTTTTATGTGTAAGCTCTGTTGCTAGGCACAGAGTGAAGGCAATATTAAACTGTTATCACTGGGTTGTGGGCAGCATGCCCTGGAGTGTGGAAATACAAGGAGTAACCATCTCTCTAAGCCCCACCAGAGTCTCAGTGAGCAGCACCCATCAAACAAACTTAGAGAGTTAAAACATTAACAGAGTTCCATGAATGGTATTATTTCTTGCTATAATCAGTATACTTACAGAAATGAAAAACAACAACAAAAACAACAACAAAAACATTAGATTATGGATTAGAACATGTCCATAAGCCTCCTAGTCTGGCCAAAGGAGAGAGACAAAATATGTACATACAATACTACACCATACCCACTGTTATTTTATCACTCTTGTATGCATATAAACTCATCTGGAAATGTTTAATTCTCAATTTCAAGATTCAATTCATAATTAGTCAGCTGTAGTTTATAGGTAGTTTAGCTTAGCTTATACTATAACTGAGTCAGACTCTGGATTTATGGACTTGGTGGACAATTGTCACATCCTTATAATTAGCCCTGCATGGGATAAGCTCATTGAGAGCTGGCAGTTGGGCCTCTTCTGAGTTCCACCACTTACCCTCTGTGTGAGCACCTGTGACCTAGAAGGCAGGTTGGGATATACGCCCCCGCACTAATGCCTCCTCACATGACAGGAAACCACACAAGTGCATTCAAAGTAACACATAGTAAAAACTGAATGCAGTGAGGTGAATAAAGATCACCTAGTAATGAATATACTTGTATGTGTGTGTGTTAGTTTAATGATGATATATGATTGTATTCAATGTAAAAACTATAATTATGACAACAACTTTTACTATTAATTAAAACAGAAAGAAATTTTAAAAAATGACTACAGTGATTATATTATTAGCTACTCAGTTATACATTGTAACAATAATTCAATAACAATAATTTACTTTTTATATTATTTTGAAAACATAAACAGTAACCATGGAAACCATTATTAAAATTAAAATGCTAACTTGTACAAAAATTCCATAAAAACAAAAATTTAATTAGTGAATAGTAGAAGCAAACAGTTTCTTAAGTTTGCTATTCCCATCATATCCTCCCATAACATGGACCTTGTCTGATGTCATGATACAGGTACAGTTAAAAACTGCATGTGGTAGTTGTCCAGCCTGGACCCAGGTATTAGTCTCAGGGACATAGCGCTGGATGGTAGACGCTGGCTTCTTACACTTCTTGTCCCAACCACCGACTGCCAGTAGAGATCCTCCAATGTTGAGTGGACAGGATTGTGTTAAGTTGAGTGAAGGTAGTTTGTTCCATATGTTGGAACTGTGTGATGAGGAGTGTGAAACAAGAGCCTCTAGAGATACACTATAGACATCAGGACTACTCTGCAACAGTTCCTTAAACCATCCCCCCATGAGGTACCAGGTATCTCCTATTGTAGTAGACTTCATCACGTTCCATGGTGTTGGTGTAGATGGTCCAGTGGACCACTGCATGTTGGATACATCAAGTACCTCAACAGTTTGTAAACAAACTCCATGGAAACCACCGGCCACCACCAGCCAATGTTTATACGAAGTAGCAGTAGGCACACCGCGAGGTGCAGACATAGGAGGGAAGGGGTGTGTCCACTGGTTGCTGTCAGGCTGCCACTCTCCTAGCTCACTGCTTTCAGAATTGTCTCTATTGCTTCCTCCCACCACAACTAGTTTGTTGTTAATGGTAGTCATAGCAAACAACCTGGTACTGTACGGAGGTAGAGTGTGCCACTGGCAGGACTTTGTGTTGTAGGCCATCACTATGTAGGCATCCTCAACTCTGTCAGTCCATCCTCCTCCAACATATACTGTATCATTTATCTGTACTGATTAAATGTAGTTAACCATAGCCACTGGCATGTCAGGACCACGCCTCCAGTCTAGTTCTAGTGGGAATGTCTAAATAATAAACAAAAACATTATCTGTAGTAAATTTATATATCATTACCAATGTTTGTATTGTTAATATTTTGTGCAGAGGATATTGTGTATGTTACTTGCATACTGTGTTCATTTAATAATTATAAATAAACAATAGTGTCGCCATGGTTACTATTTACATACTACTGACAATTTTACATAATAACAATTACACATACACAAAGTCTATGATTCCTATGTTTTGTTTATTTCATAGCTATTTACCTGGGATATAGAAACAAATTTTTCATTCCCGATTTATAAATATAATTAGTTCAAGGTAACTGGTAGATTTTGGTGGGAAAGTTAATTGATTCACGTACAAATAGAGAGCTGGCCTCACGTGAATAGATAGATAGCAGAGGGTACTTGGGATTGGGTTTCGGGCGGTATTACATTGAATGATTAAACGACCACAGGTTCTGGTGTTAAGTCTAACATTAGCATAGAGACATGAAATATACTTTAATATCTAGTGAAATATCTGGTCATATTATGACGGTAATAATGGTTTATTCTATACTAAACATCTTCATCATCAGTAGTTTGTACTAGGGTTAATAAGTCTAGTCAATTGAAGTGTCACTTACATAAAAATAAACATAGTGTATATACCTAACATAGATTATACATAATATATATATATATATATAATTATAAAGAACCAAAGAGTGACCAAAGAATGCTGACAATAATTCTACTGTGTCTTCTTATAATCATTAAGGATGGCTGCACACTGCCTACGCAATTTTTGTTGATGGTTGCTATGCACGATTACTACTATGTATTGTATACTTACAGGGGCTTCTCCACTACAACACATGGACAAAGTACCTGCTGAAGGTGTCCCTAATTTTAGAGCGAATCTGGAGGAAATATCGGGGCCCTGTTGTAAAATTTGTAGCACTTTCCTGGAGTGGTGCTGTAAGTTGGAGCTCCGCAATTTGGTGCACTACTAGCTGAACCGATACTCTACAGAAAGACAAGTTCTTTTCCATTTCAATATTGCTTCATGATTTATGCTAATTTTTTTCTTTTTATAAGAGATTGAAAATTTCCAAGTTGTGGAGAAGTTCATTATTTTTTAGGTTTACCCGTCTGTAAAATTTTTTCATCGTTCTCATTATTAGATTCCAACAAAAACTGACACAAAATCTTCACTCCTCAGAAATCGAGCCAGCTGGATCCATCCACTTGAGTTCAAGTGCGTGTTGCCTAGAGAACGGCTGCAGGAAGAGAGGCAGCCTGGTGCACCTTGCCGCTTGAGCTCAAACAATATATAGTGTGTTACTGTAAATAGCTGTGAGACAACATGAAGCTAAATTAAAAACACCACAACTTCGCACAGTATACTTCTGCTACTACTGCGCAATTGTTTCTGCTTGCGTATTATCAAACAGTGGGGTATTGGCGGGAATAAATTAATGTCCGGATCTACAGTTGGTGTGCGTTGCTATGTGCGGACACCCTTAAATCATTTAACTCTATTGACATAATTAACTTATCTTACACTTTACCATTAAAATTTATTAGACCTAGAGTAGTCAGTGCTCTTGATAAAATATAAGAAGACACTTTATATGAATGCAAAATACTTACCAATGATTTCTTGCTAATAGACACTGTGATGATACGCTCCAGTTCCTTTGTTAGTCGCTCCACTTCAGATTGGAGAATTTGTTTCTCCCTTTGATGGCGAGATTCTTGATGAAGCTTTTCTGCTTTGTGAAATTCTAACTGAATGCTTTCAGCTGCTATCTGGTTCCTCAGTAGATTGATCTCAGTCTTCTGTTGATTGCTTTCTGCCTGTACTTGCATGACACTTGTCTCCAGTTGATGTTTCTCTTCAGTAAGTTGTGTATTTGCAGACTCCATCATATTTCTGTCACTTTCTAGCTTTGAGTTTTCTTCGGTCAATTCTCTATTTTCTGTTTCTAGTCTATTCTCAGAAATCTAATAAAATACATCAAACGATAACACAACATTAAAAACTAATAAATGATGGAAAAATATATGAGAAAGCAAATATTATTAAACTCATCAAACACAGACAAAATGAAAAATGAAAGCATCAAAAAATTATGGCTCTGTAGAGTTGAGAAGCTACCGATTACGATTGAAATAAATTTAAGTTTTAGTATAACTATTTCTAAATTAACAAGTAAACAATATCTCAGGTTGAATGCTATTTATTTCCATGATCACTACGACAATGATAATTATCATTAAGATGTTGATGGCAATAGTGAGGGGTTCACGTTTCAAACATACAATCAGCCACCAACATCACGTACAATTACTAAATAGTTTGACCACATATATTATGACCAAAAAAAAAATGGGTTAAAGTTTATACATACCTATAGCTAAGCTATGCTGTTTGATATGCATGTTCAAATATGTACTCATCTAATAATGTTCGGTGTGACAAATTAACTTGGACAAGGTAGAGGAATGCAATTATAATAATAACTATTTGGTAGACTTAACAAATGATTGTGGTCCACATAACAACTTTACCTCGAGTTCTTTTATTTTTTTATTCTTTTCTTTAGTTTCCTTCATGTGCAACACATTGACTATGTTGATCAACCTCCCCAGATTCCCTCCATGTATGTTCTCCATTGCATCCTGTACTGGTGTTAGTGTCTCCAGTAGTTGCTCAGCAGTAGGTCTTGTTTGAGGAGTATTGTGCAGGCAATTAGTCACCATCTCTACTAGAATAGGATGAGACTTCAATAACTGATCCTCCAACTTCTTCATGTACACCTCACGACGCTCTACTTCAGTGCGACCAATAACTCGACCAGGATTGTGTGGATCTGAACGTGTAGCCAATAGCAGCTCTCCTGGAAATATCTAACCATTATTAAAATTGAATATATTCTTCAGTAAACATTATAATATTGAGTAATGATCAATAACTTTATCACAGATTAATATTTTAGTGAACTTTATTTGATATAACACTATGTAAGATAAACACTTACACAAAATACTAAGGAAAACATTAATTGAATTTTAAATAGCTTTGCACTAGTAGTGTACATTGCATACTCAAGTTTGTTTTACCTGTGTGAGTATGTAGAGGGCAAGATGTCCAAATGAGAACACATCTAGAGATGGACCATATCTGTGGCTCTCGCTGAGAGCCTCTGGTGGCATATACACAGTGGTCCCCGGATTTTTTGAGAGTGTTTGGGCTAGTTGTGTTGGTTTTAAAGTTACCATGCGAGAGTTTCCCATGTCAGTGATCTTAGCTGTCAGAGATGATGTGAGGAGGATGTTCCTTGCAGTCAGGTCTCTGTGGACTATTGGAGGTCCTCGACTATGCAAGTAAACTAAACCGCTGCCTGTGTCTGTAAGAATGGAAATCTTGACTGCAAGTGGAATATTAGGGGCACACTCCAGGAGGTCGTCCACACTCATTTCTAGTCTCTCCATCACCAGTAGAGGTAGCTCTGATCCCTCAAGGAAACACAGACCAAGGAACTGTGTTATGTTAGGATGTCGGAGACCTGCCATGAGTTGACATTCTCGTTGATATCTGTTTACAGTCTCTCCAACTCCTTCATTCCCAGGATCCAGTAATATTTCGTGCATACGCTTGGCAGCACACAAAACCTTGCTATATTTTACCTGAAATAGCAATGTGTTACATTTGAATAAGGTTTTACAAGTTCAGTATGATTGTTTAATGGAGTGCAATAACTCATTTATTGTAACATGGTTTCTTCAACACACAGATAGTTATTCATAAGCTAAAAATTTTATTAAAGAGATAAAAACTCCCAATATTACATCTTTGATAGTGTTTGTAGGATTAGAACTCTCCACTTACTTCTAACACTGAGCCATATGAACCTGTTCCAAGTGTTTTTCCTGTAGGTACAACCTGGTCTAAGAAATACTGTTGTAACTTGGAATCTTTTCTAAAGGTTCGAGACCATCCTGGTCTTCTAGCCATGCTTTGCGTCCTCCGATAGAATTTGCAGATATCTGTTCAATGCTCCTAAATTTTTATGGAGCCAGCAAAAATGAGCTCGTACCACATCCTAAACGAAGGCAACAAAAAAGGGCAAGGTCCGTGCCCAAATATAGTCTTGTTGCATAGCCAAACACACCTGTGCTCCACCCTTCTCCTTCACGTGTGGCGAAGGGTTACGATGAAACTACACCGACTAGCGGTATTAGTCTCCGCCTCTGAACGACTAGCAGATGGAAAGTTTGGCGGCTGAGGTTCTTCAATTGATGGGGCACGGATAGGCAGGTTAAAAGCAGCATCTAGTAACAGCTTCAGGACGGAATTTGTCATTAGTAATATTTTTAGACTGTTGAATTATTGAATTACATTAAAACCTCCACACAGTGATCTCATTGTAGATGGAACTATTGGTCTTTTCTCAGAGGTCGGCCTTTCTCAAAGGTTCTTTAATAAATGTTAACTGGTCATAAACTTCTTTATTTTTGTTTGTTTTTACTATATATTTATTTGTTAGTGAAATTTACATAATAAAAAGCGATGTTATCCTGTTTTAAGAATTTTTTTCTTCTAAAGTCTCAATTTTCTTCTTGCTGCTACTGATAACATAGCTACTCCTGTATCACAATTGTCCACCCTGGTAAGGAAATATTTGGATGGATTTGTTCTGAAGTTTTACCACTAGCTAGCTACTTTAACATAATTTAGCATTAGAATAACTTCCTAGAACTAGGGAACAATCTCTCAGGATATATTTGCCGCTAAAAGCATCAAACATTCAGGATGATAGCCAGCATTTACCTAATGCCTTTTCCCCTTCCAAATTTGGTTACTTTAAGTTGTGTGAGTACACTATTTACCGATCTACAATTGACTTACGCGTGACCTCGACCTCTCAATATTTTTTTTTAATTAGGTGTGGTCGTTGGTGCTGCAAGGGTGAACGTATTCATTTTGAACCCTATGGGCCTCAGAGATTGGTCGTTGCTGGGACTTGAGAAGTGGTTGATTCTCAGAAGTTCCATATGCAGTATTAGTATTGTACTTGTTATCAGGGTCCCATGATTTGGTAATATTGATTGACACCCTGAATAAACTGAACGGATTTGATAAATGTGCATTAGTTCTATTAAAAGAACTCTACTCTACATGCAAGTAGTGAATATGAATTAGTTTTTTATAAGAAAGATTTATTACAGGATTAAAATAAAAGTGAAAATTACAGACTGTCCAAAGAAACAACACCTTGCAAAGATTCATTCTACAATTACAATAATCATAATAATAAAAACAATTTCTTTCTCAGCCTTATTTTACTCATTAGATGTATTTAAAAATATCTGGTCGCCACAGAGAATCGAACCCAGGACCACTTGTTTGATGCACAAGCGCTATTCCCCTGAGCTAGGACAACCATCCCGCAAACAAACACTCCAATTCTGTATTTATGCTGTTAAGGGGTACATATTTTTTTATAATAATTGCCGTTGGAGTTATTAAAGGGTAGGTATAAGATCAATTTAGCACCTTATACATACCTTTTAACAAATATCACTAAAATATTTTCCAAAACAATAATAGCTTTAAGCATTTATACAGCTAAACTCCTTTGCTGAAAGACAAACTCATTGCTATATAAGTAAATACACAAATCTAACTAAATTCAACAAATTCTGGTGCCCATATAGGAGGGCAAGTTTTGTTAGCAATGATCAAAATAATAACCATGACATTTTTGCTAAGTAAGCATTTTCTAAAAGTTCCTGTCTATATTGTCAGAACCTCTTTTAGGCATCCATTGGAAAATTGCAAGTATCCCTGCCAAATTGGGATGATTGGAAACTATGATACAAAATTATTTAATTTAAAAAGAACAAAAGAAATTTGAGGCAAAAAAATTAAGTTTGTTTGTCCTTTTCGTATTTCTGCTGGTGATTTTTTTTAATATCAGAAAACATTACAAGTTGTTGATGCAGTTAATTGGTATACTATAATAAGAAACAGGTTTTCTGCTATGGTCTAATAGTGCTTGTTTGGTTTGAATGAGCAATTACAACTTTAAGTGTAAGGATATTTTAAGGACACTGAAAGGTTGTTTGCAAACTATACGTAATATGTCCAGAATTGACTTGTTGATATAACACCAAATAAAACACTTCAATTTCCAAGATAAGTGATTTCCAGATGTCATGTCAATGTGATAGAAAATGTAAAATGCCTTTGAAAGTAACCTACAGAATTAGCATGTAAGATAATATATCCACCATTTTCTAAACAAGACAGTCCAATAATTAGCATGAATAACGAAATAATGAAGAAAGAGTTATGCACATAGTAGTGAATAATATTTGCATAATATTTGTCTTTACAACCATCAACTGAAAAGATGAAATTATCTACCAGCTACTTGTAAGCATTTGCTCTTGTAACACTCTGTGGTAAACACAAATCTTAATTTAAGATTACAAAGTATAAATCTTAAAAACTTGCATTTCGATGACACATGCTTATACTTAATGAGAATTTCACAGATATTCCTACAACCAATCTCTTTTGCAAAGGGACTCAAAGTTTAAATTCTCTTCAGTTGGATCAATAATTCAGCTTATTAATAAAAAAAATATTTACAAGATATCATTTTACACCTTTCAACAATCACTATAATATTCTTCCAAACAATACTTTGACATATATATCTAAACACCTTTGCAAAAACGAACATGACCTCTTACAATCCTTTTAAATTTAAATTGCAATTTTTAGGATTCCTTTTAGGATCAATAGAACAAATTCAGTTAGCAAAATGATTTCAATTTTTTACTTCTGGGAGATTTGAATGTTCCAGCTGTTGATGTTATCTCTAGCTCCATTTCCTGTTGAGTATATGATTCAGCTATGACACTGTATTGGATACTAAAATAATATTTATTAAACTTCCGTATATCTATAATAAATTGTTTAATCGTTATAGTTACGGGCTCACCCACTTCCGCTGTTACACTACAGACTAAAGATGTATTTATAACATGTTAAAACAATTCGTATTCTCTCTCTTACACATGCTTTTATTAACAACATAAAATTAAATGTTTTGTTGCCCCTGGGATTCGAACCTAGGTCCGCTTGCATAATCCACAAGCACTCTGCCACTGAGCTACAACAACCAGCCAGCAAACAAACACAAATTTTTTATCAATACTAATTTTATTGATTGATACTTTTTACTCCATAATTTATCACTTCAAGAAGCAATAAATCAGTGGAGAAAAAAATATGACCATAAGACTGTCCCAGATTTTTAACTTGTAACAAGTCCCACATGTACACCACGTGTCACGGAAAGTGGCAGCTAGCTGAAATTATGTCACTTTTGGAGAATTATTATTATTTTGACATCTAGCTTCATCAAATATGTATTTTAAAAACTGCCAAGCTCACATGCACTCTCAGTGTAATTGCTTTGGCAATTAGCAAAAGATGTCTTCAATTTATTTTTAATTCTGCGATGCATAAATTTTGTATTGACCAGCTCCCTAATTTGAAGCAGGACACCAGTGTCTCATTTACAGTGGAGTAGGATGTGCTGGGATCATTGGCCCATCCAATAATTCTCAAGAGTGCCAGCCTCCCACCCCCTCCCCCCCCATACTAAAGATGCTTTAAAATGTGGCAGGTTCTTCCGTTGAAAGTCGCAAATTATAATTTTACCACGGGCCTAGTCAAGGGCTTTCACTTAGTTAAGATACTCCACGTGGTTTTCCCTCGGTTTGGATACTCCATGTGGTTATTTCATCGGTTTGGATAGTCCTCACGTTGGCTTACTTTTACTCTGTGTGTTTATTGCTGTGGTGTTGATATGCCTAAGAGATTATCTGCAAAGAGGAAATTGCAACTGGCTGAGCTTACAAAAGGTGGAAATTGCTAGCTTTGTCAGTCAGATATGATTGCTACTGCCATTAGCAGGCTATATATATTTGATGTAGTATTAATTGAAATTAATATATTATAATGGACCTTTTTACAAACATGCTTATTAGCACAATAATATATACATACACATAACTTGTTTGATTTGATTGCAGAATCCCAAAGTCACTGAAGCAGACAGTTATTAACCCTTTCGTTCCCAATCCCGCTTAAAAGCGGGTGAAGACCGGTTGGCTTCTCCGAATTTTTAAAAATAGTTACTTTATAGCTAGAACCTTCAGATTGCATACATAGGTGCCCAATGCATTGGAGAAGCATCTAAAATAGCTTTCAGCCAGGGCTGCTTCGACAGTACCTCACAGCAGTTGCGTTTATTTCTTCCTCGGCAAAAAAAAAAACATCGGTTCTCCGTCGAATTTTAAAAAA
>WLWI01001047.1_pt1 | contig 24244 bp, 17 predicted proteins | sample 6701501 | NCBI WGS metagenome assembly WLWI01 (sample SAMN12718690, study PRJNA515312) | sponge metagenome | isolation source: marine sponge | host: Mycale hentscheli | place: New Zealand: South Island, Marlborough, Capsize Point | collected 2014-11-01 | reverse complement strand
AGAAGGTATGGTAGTTGGTCTGGAGCCCTTTATCGATACCATCGTTGTTTGCACCTTCACTGCCATGGTAATTCTATCATCGGGTTTATGGGAACGCAGTGGTGAGGCTGAATTACCGCAAGCACCTGCAGTAATCGAAGTCGGAGCGGGGATATGGAGTCTTGAGTCTGTCCCAGCGCCGGAAAAAGTGGGCGAAAGCGCCTGGCGTGACGGAGATAAAATATTTGTCATCCTCCAGGGTGAAGAGAATCCAAATACAGGAAACAACCTGCACAGGCTGGATGGTGAGCTCATTATACAAGTTGATGCGGAAGCTATGATTGAGTTTTCGCAAATTGCCATGAGTACTGAGCCAAGTCTGCAAGATTTAGGCGTTTACGCAACCTATCCCGGCGCCACGCTAACAGCCAAAGCCTTTGATAGCGCTTTGCCTGGCTTAGGTAAATGGTTGGTAACTCTTGCCTCCTGGTTATTTGCTATCTCGACTATGATTTGATGGAGTTATTATGGAGAGCAGGGCATCGTTTTTATGTTCAATGAACGTTCGGTGCCAGCCTATCGTTACATCCTCTGCTTACTGGTCGTCGTGGCTACTATGGGTTTTATAGAAACGCCTCAGGACCTGGATAATTTCTCGGCATTAGGTAATGGTTTAATGCTTTGGGCCAATGTCCCTATTACCTTGTTTTTCGGTTATAAGGCAATGGCGGCATATAAGACCTACATAGGCAGGCTCAAGTCTGGTGAAATAAAGCCTAACCCCAATGCGCCATCATTCTTTCGTGAAGTACTCACAGGTAAAGACGTGGAATGAAATGACGATTGTTTGTAGATTGCGCGATTCAGTTAAGCCACAGTAAGATTAATGAATAAATTGTTTTTCGGTGCAAACCGATCAGTCTGTCTCTTATTTCTGTGTACGATATTTTCAATCTGCGTTTCAGCAGAGAAATTGAATGACTATGATTACATCGCTACCAGCTCCTTTTGGAAGGAATTGTATCCAGGAGGTGGATGGTCATTGTATTGTGGTTACAAGTTCGCTGTCAGCAAAAAGACAGCTAGTGGTTTGAATATCGGTATTGAGCATATATATCCCACCGCTCGTATGACAAAAGATGCAGCCTGTGATAGTCGAATGCAATGTCGGGAGTCGAGAAATGAAAAGTTCATTAGAATGGAAGCTGACTTGCACAACATGTATCCAGCTTCACAGAGCGTAATTACTCATCGTTACAATTTCAACTACGGTTTGATTAACGGAGAGGACTGGCGCTTTGAGGATTGCGATCTTGAATGGAAATCAGGTGTTATAGAACCACGCCAAATTGCTCGCGGCAATATTGCCAGGGCAATGTTGTATATGCATTCCCAATATAAAATTCCTGTTGATAGGAAAACGCTGGTTTTATATAAAGTATGGAACAAGGTTGATCCACCTAGTAAACAGGAATTGAAGCGAAACAATATTATTGAACGGCTACAAGGTAACCGGAATCCATACATTGATAAGCCAACTTTAATTGAAAAGCAAAGGTTGACTATGTTGAATTAGTTGGCGCGAGCTAACAACAGAGAAAAAAACTGATTATCTGCCTGATAATGCTGCTCCAGTTCAAAACCACTATTGAGCACAAGTGATTCAATTTCTTCGAGTTCGAACTTGTGACTAACCTCAGTCAGAATACTTTCCCCCTGTTCCAATTGAATGGAAGTCTGAAGTGCCTCAAAACTAACCTCCTGAGATTCAATTGATATCAGATGCATCTCTATCCGTCCTAGTTCAGAATTAAAAAAAGCTTTATGTTGAAATCTGTTCAAATCGAAGTTGCTTCCGAGCTCTCGATTTAGCACACGTAAAACATTCAGGTTAAATTCAGCTGTATAATTGCTGGCATCATTATAGGCTTCATTAAGGATACCAATATCTTTCACACGATCTGCACCAATCAGGAAATAGTCACCACTAGACATATTTCTGCGCAGATCCTGAATAAAAAAACGTGCCTCATCTGGAGAAAAATTACCAATCGTACTACCGAGAAATATAAAAAAATTGGTATTGCCAGTCTTTGGCAAATTGCCAAGCCCGGCATGGTAATCGCCTACTAAAGGGGAGACATCGAGCCAGGTATAAGTTGAACGTAGGTCCATCGCGGCCTGAATGAGCATCGGTTCACAGACATCGAAGGGAGAATAACTGCATTGATGAGAAATTTTTTCACAGGCATCGAATAATCTTCGTGTCTTTCTAGAAGTACCACTACCTAGTTCAATAATGTTATCAGGTAGAGTTTTCTCAATAATTTTATCAGCGTATTTTTGCAAAAGAAGGTCTTCAGTTCGAGTAGGGTAATACTCGGGAGTTTCACAAATTTTGTCGAACAAATGTGAACCACGTTCATCGTAGAAATATTTGGGTTGTAGTGAACGAGGTTTTCGAAAAAGACCTGACAGAACATCGTCACATATATTCGGTACATGAATAGTGGGTTCAATTACGAGGCATGACACATCGGACTCTAATTCGGTGATTTTTTGCTGACCTTGCATGATTAATCCTGAATATTGAATGATTATGATTAATTTATTCAGTAACAAAGGCTAACATACACTTGGCAGTCAAGGCCAATTCCGTTCTCAACTGCCAGGCAGAATTTACTTAATATATCGACTATTACAAGTGCTGAGAGATGTGGGATTGGGGAAATGAATAAAGAATTAACTGGTCGTAGTGACGCAGGAAAATGTAGTGCGAAGTAGATTGAACTACGCACTTTAATAGTATTATCTTTGTCTTACTGAAATTTCTATGAATAAAGAGCTTAATCACTTACTTGAGCAAGGTTATAGCCTGCTGACGCCAACTATGCGTTTAAGTCGTTATTTGAAAAATCAGTTTGCTGAAATACAGTTAGCTTCGGATAAAAAGGTGTGGGAAAGCCCTGACATTCTACCCTGGCATGGATGGTTATACCGTTTTTGGGACGACTACACGGCCCATTCTGGTATTGATTCATTTCGTTTGAGTAACTGGCAGCGACAGAACATCTGGCTACAGGTCATTCAAAATTCAGATTACAACAAAGACATCTTGCAAGCTCACAGTGTAGCTAAACGAGCTGTACAGGCTTGGGACTTGACGCATCAATGGCAAATTCCCCTATTTCCCGATGATATTTATATAAGCCACGACGTTCGAGCTTTTCAAAGTTGGGCAAATGCCTTTTTGCAACTATGTCAGTCTAAAAACTGGATTGATGATGCACTATTGTTGAATGTATTAAGCGAGCATTTACATGTGCAAACTCAAAAATCGAAACAGAAAATTGCACTCATTGGATTTGAGGACATACATCCTCAACAACAGTCTTTTTTAGATGCCCTCACAGATTCTGGTAGTGAACTAAAAATAGTTTCTTTGGAAAAGCGGCAACAATATTTATGTAGTGTCGGTTTCATCGATGTCTACGATGAAATTGATGCAGCAGCACATTGGATAAGAGAATTACTTGAATCTAATACCGGAGAGACAATTGGTATTGTCATCCCGGAACTACACAGTTTACGTACTCAAATCCAAAACCAGTTTGATGATATTTTATTAACAGATGGGATTTTATCTAATTCTGAGCCTTCAAACAGGCCCTATAGTATTTCACTCGGTGAGAGTTTAAGTAACTATCCTGTAATTACTACCGCTTTTTCTATATTGAACCTGGTTGATCAACCTTTATCAGTTGAGGATTTGGGTATGTTATTGCGCTCTCCTTTTATACAAGGTGCTGCGGAAGAGAGGATAAAACGGGCGTTACTAGATGCCAGTTTACGTGATTTCGGTGAGCAAAATTTTTCTGTCAACAGCTTGAAATACAACATTAACAAAGGACCAGAGAAAGACCGTTGTGAAATATTTCTTGAATGCATATTTCAATGGCAGGGTGAGTATTATGAGTTGCCGAAAACACAATCGGCACGGGACTGGGCACAATGCTTTTCAAAGTTATTGTCGATATTTGCCTGGCCGGGTGAGCGTTCCCTGAATAGTGCTGAATATCAAACAACCCAGGCCTGGCAGGAATTACTTGAGCGTTTTGTTTCTCTCGATATCGTAAATTCATCATTAAGTTATCGAGCTGCACTGGCACAATTGCGGCAGTTAGCTGGTACCTTCAGTTTTCAACCAGAGACGCCAGAAGTGCCGGTACAGGTAATGGGAGTAGCTGGTGCGGCTGCTATGCACTTTGATCACTTGTGGATAATGGGTTTGCATGAGGAGGTATGGCCAGGGCCTGCGGAACCGAACCCGTTTATCCCTATTAGATTACAAGAGCAATATCAGCTGCCAAACGGTTCTGCGGAAGGCCGCCTGACATATATAAAGCATATGACTGAATGTTTGATAAATTCTTCCACTGACGTAGTGACAAGTTATCCACAAAATGAAAAGGAAAGAGCGCTAAGACCTAGTCCGCTAATTAAACCACATATACAAAAATCGACCGACCTGGATATCCAGCAATTGCCTGCTTATAAAAAGCTTGTTTTTGAATCATCACAGTTTGAATTTAACCAGGACGACGTGGCTCCAGTGATTGTTCCCGGACAGCGGGTCAGCGGCGGAACCGGTCTGTTTAAAGATCAAGCTGCCTGTCCATTTAGAGCATTTGCCAGGCACCGCTTAAATGCGCGCGGACTCTCAGAATTGGACATCGGTCTGGACGCAATGGAGCGGGGGTCTCTGTTACATGATGTTATGCAGGACTTATGGCAAAAAGTTAGCGGCTATTCAGCCCTTATGGCATTGACGGCAGCACAGGAAGAGTCTCTTGTTTCCAGTAGTATTGATAAAGTGATTAGGTCCTACACAAAGCTAAGGCCGCTGACTTTTACAGATCAGTTTATTTTACTCGAAAAACAAAGGCTGAATAGTCTCATACATGAATGGTTGATATTGGAAAAGCAACGGCAACCATTTGACGTCGTAGCATGCGAAAAAAAGCATAATTTTAATTTTAACGATATTGAAGTACATACTCGAATTGATAGAGTAGATAAGCTGGATGATGGCCGACATGTCATCATCGACTATAAAACAGGGGAAGTGAATGCCAGCGCCTGGTTTGATGATCGACCAGAGGATCCACAACTACCACTTTACGCTATCACCACCAAAGCCGCGCTTGCAGCCATATTATTTGCCAGGATTAGGCGAGGCGAATCGATGTTTGTTGGCGTTGCTGATGGCGAAGGCATTGCCCCAGCCGTAAAGAATTATGAAGACACACCTTATTTAGACGAGCACGGAAATTGGTCAGATCTATTAGAGGCCTGGTCAGAGGTAATGTCAAATATTGCCAACGATTTTCGAATGGGCGACGCGAGGGTAGAGCCGAAGAACTCAACAACCTGTCGATATTGCGATATTCATGCCTTTTGTCGTATACATGAAAAAAATGATGCAATCAAAAGTCGCATTGAAAAGTCAGATTGATTAAGTGAATACGATAACTGATCTAGAGCAGCGTCAACGAGCACTTAATCCGGCTGAATCCTTCATCGTGCAGGCGCCTGCTGGATCGGGTAAAACAGAATTACTGATCCAACGCTATTTGTCTATGTTGGCCAGGGTCAGTAATCCTGAGGAAATTGTAGCCATTACCTTTACTCGCAAGGCAGCAGCAGAGATGCGTGGACGAGTTATCAATGCGCTCGACAGGGTAATAAATGAGACTCCTCCTGTGGATAGCGCGACGGAGGCAACTCACATTTTGGCGATCGATGTCATTACCCAAGACAAAAAACTTGATTGGCATATTAGCGAAAACCCGGGTCGATTACGTATTCAAACTATTGATTCTCTGACCGCTTCGTTAACTCGTCAAATGCCGATACTGGCACGCTTTGGTGCGCAACCGGAAACCATCGAAAACGCCAGTGAATTTTATCAACTGGCAGCGGCAAATACGCTTGCGGAACTGGAAAGTGGTGATGTCTGGTCTGATGCCATTGCAGTGTTGTTGAATCACCTCGACAATGATTTGCCTCGTGTCAAGAATATGCTCGCATCAATGCTGGCTCGGCGTGATCAGTGGTTACGACACGTTGCCAGAAAACACCAGAGGCAGGAACTTGAAACCGGTTTAAGGAATTTGGTGGAATCAGAGTTGACTCAGCTTGAGCAATGTTTAACACCACCCTTACAGGATGAACTACTCGTATTACTACGATATGCGGCCACAAATTTGACTGAACTCGGCAGTGACTCCTTGATATGTCATTGTCTCGATATCGACGAAATACCCGGTACTTCTGCTGAAGATTTGCTGATGTGGCAAGCCATTACAACCCTATTGTTTACTCAGTCAGATGGATGGCGAAAATCAGCCACTGTAAAATTGGGATTTCCTGCTGCATCTGGTAATAAGGCAGAGGCCGAAACACGTAAGGCAATGAAGACTCGTTTCTCTGCTTTAATTGCGAATTTATCAAACGACGACAATCTCGGCAAACAGCTATTGGAAGTTAAGTATTTACCGCCAATATCCTATAGCGATAGAGAATGGGAGGTTGTAGATGCACTGTACCAGTTGTTGGTTCTGGCTGATGCTCAACTTAGACTATTATTTGCTGAACGCAATCAAATGGATTTTACTGGGATAACAGAAGCAGCAATTCAGGCACTTGGCGAATACGATGTACCAAGCGATCTGGCCCTGCAATTGGATAACAAAATCGGACACATCCTGGTGGATGAATTCCAGGACATCTCAGTCAACCAATATAACTTGTTAGAGAAATTGACGGCGGGATGGTCAATGGATGATGGACATAGCCTGTTTCTGGTCGGAGATCCAATGCAATCTATATATCGATTCCGTGAAGCGGAGGTAGGTTTATTTTTGACTACCTGGGACCAACGGCGCCTCAATCAAGTGGCTTTGACACCATTAAATATTACCGTCAATTTCCGATCAGTTGCCGGTATTGTTGATTGGGTAAATAATTCATTCGCGCAAGTGTTACCAGCAAAATCTGATGTCGGACGGGGTGCCGTAAAATATGTTAAGGCGCACGCCTACCATTCATCTAGCAAGAATACCTCAGTAGTTGTCCATCCTATTTTATCTCGAAATGACTTAAATGAGGCGAAACTGGTGCTGCAGTTGATCAAGGAGGCAAGGCAGGAGGATCCGGCAAACAGTCTTGCAATACTGGTAAGAAATCGTAGTCACTTGACTGAAATCGTCACTCAGTTTCGCCTGGCAGATGTGCCTTATCGTGCAGTGGAAATAGAAGCATTGGGCCAACGTGCCGCTATACAAGATCTACTTGCACTGACACTGGCACTGACTCATTTTGCTGATCGAATTTCATGGTTGGCTATATTACGTGCTCCCTGGTGTGGGTTGAGCCTTAGTGATTTAGATAATTTATTTGGTCACGATAAACGTCTCAGCATATGGGAGGCCATGCGGGATACGAGTCGTCTACATAGCTTAAGCGATGATTCCCGTTTGAGATTGGCAGGGATGATTGACGTGCTGGAGCCCGCTCTTAATGAAAAATGTCGTAGAGGGCTAAGTAGATGGGTTGAATCAGTCTGGATGAACATTGGCGGCCCAGCCAGCTTGCAATATGAAAGCGATCTGGAGAATAGTCAAACTTTTTTCCAGTTGCTTAATGATTTTGATGAAGGAGGTGATTTAAGAGACAGAGCAGCTTTTACAGAAAAAGTCGCGTCCTTGTATGCTGCAGCGGACATGAGTCAGGAAGATGCAGTTCAGATAATGACCATTCACAAAGCCAAAGGTCTGGAATTTGATACAGTCATCTTACCCGGTCTTTCAAGAGGAAGCGGATTTGATGAAGCCAAAATGCTGTTATGGCTGGAAAGACCTCGTGCGACTCACCAGGATTTACTTTTGGCGCCAGTCAAAGAGGTAGGAAAAGTAGAATCGTTAATATACAACTATTTGAAACGACTTGAAAAAGAAAAACAACATTTTGAGCTTGGAAGGTTGATTTATGTAGCAACGACCAGAGCAAGAAAAAATTTGCATATTATTGCAACAGCAGAAGTGAGCACTAAAGATAATATGTATACGCTTAAATCACCACGCCATAATAGTTTGTTGATGCAGCTCTGGCCAGTGGTGAAAAGTAGTCTCGAAGATTTACTTAAGAATTATGTGCCAGATAAGCAAGTGGGAAATAGTGAAGTACAAACCAGTCCATTTTTGCTACGACGATTGAGTTCTGACTGGACAATACCAATACCACGCGAATCAGCAGTTGACAATTCAGATGAGCAAACACTTCCTGGAATGAGCGTAATAGAGTATGAATGGGCAGGGGAAACCATTAAACATATCGGCACTGTAGTACATCGCTGTATTCAGTGGATAGCCGATGAAAAGATTGAAGCTGGTACCATTGATGGAATGCCTGGACTGAATAGTTATCAGGAAATTTTACTTAAACGTCTGGGTGTGTCGGAAAAAGATTTGGGCCATGCGGTCAGTCAAGTTCAACTTGCCATTAGAAATATGCTAGCAGATGAACGTGGTCGATGGTTGTTTTCGAAAAGCCATATAGATGCGAGAAATGAATATGCGCTTAGTGGCGTTTATCAGGGTAAAGTGGTAAATGTCATTTTGGATAGAACCTTTGTGGACGCCGATGGTACCCGCTGGGTGGTCGACTACAAAACCAGTCGACACGAAGGCAAAGATATATCAATATTTCTCGATCAGCAGAAATCGCGTTATCAGGAACAACTTGAAAAATACGGAACGCTTATTAGTGGTATGGAGAATAGACCTGTAAAACTGGGCTTGTATTTTCCATTGTTACAGGAGTGGCGTGAGTGGAGGTTACTTAGCGCTGAAACAGAGTAAATTAATTGGGGTGCAGACCCCGGTAAATTTGCATGAGACGTTAAAAATTGGGGTATATCCCCAATTAATTCTTGAGGTAATTATGAAAACGAAATTTATCCTGACGTTAATATTAACTGTACTGGCTTCAGCCTGCGGTAATGATAATGAACCGGTAGAGACGACTTTAGAACAATCAAAACCAGTTCAAGAAACTACAGCTGACATGCAAACTGTGGCATATGAAATAACAAGTCAGGCTCTACATGAACGAATAAAAACGATTTCCTCCGATTATCTTGAAGGTCGTAAACCTGCCACCAGCGGAGGCAAGAAGACAGTAGATTTGCTGGTGTCAGAATTTGAAAAGATCGGTTTACAGGCTGCACTCGATAATAGCTATAAGCAAAAGGTGCCATTAGTGGAAATTATCGCTAACCCTGCAACTTCACTAAATATATCACGTGATGATGATAGTAACTCTTATGCCTATAAAGATGAGATGGTCGTCTGGACCAAACGTGTCAGTGAAAGTATATCGCTCAAGGATAGTGAGGTTGTATTTGTGGGATATGGCATCGTTGCTCCTGAGTATGGCTGGAATGACTATGAAGGCATCGACGTCACAGGGAAAACTGTATTGATATTGGTGAATGATCCCGGCTATGCAACTCAAGACCCGGAAATGTTCAAGGGAAATTCCATGACCTATTACGGTCGCTGGACATATAAATATGAAGAAGCAGCACGCCAGGGTGCTGCGATGGCTCTGGTAATTCATGAAACAGCACCTGCGGCCTATCCATGGTCCGTGGTTGAAAGCAGTTGGGTTGGCTCTCAATTCGACCTGGTCGCTGAGGATAAAAATATGTCGCGTTCGGCTGTAGAGGGCTGGATTTCACAGAAAACAACAGGCTCTATTATGAAGCAGGCTGGATACGACTACAGCGAAATCAAAGCGATGGCCTTAAAAGAGAACTTCCAGGCTTTTTCTCTGCATAGCAAAGCCTCCATTGAATTTGATAACACCTTGAAAGAGTCTACATCTTACAACGTTATCGGTATTTTGCCGGGAGCTCAACGACCAGATGAGTATTTGGTGTATATGGCTCATTGGGATCACTTTGGTACGAATCCTTCAATTGAGAGTGATGACAAGATATACAATGGAGCCCTTGATAACGCCTCTGGAGTAGCGGCTTTGCTGGAGCTGGCGAAAGCCTTTACACAAAAGCCAACAGCTCCGGATCGAAGTATCGTATTTCTGGCGGTGACCGCAGAAGAGTATGGCTTGCATGGGTCGAGATATTATGCAGAAAATCCAGTTTATCCGCTTCAAAATACCGTCGCTGGGATAAATATTGATGGGCTCAATATAATCGGGCGTACAAACGATATTGCAGTTGTTGGCCAGGGAATGTCGGAACTGGAACAATATCTTGTAGAAGAAACGGCAAAACAAAACCGAATAGTTGTAGCCGAAGCTTTTCCGGAAAAAGGTTACTACTATCGTTCAGATCATTTTAATCTAGCGAAATACGGTGTGCCAATGTTGTACACCGATGGTGGAGTTGACAGTGTCGAGCATGGTAGTGAATGGGGTTTAAATAAATCCAGGGAATATGTTGAACAACATTATCATCAACCATCAGATGAATACGACCCTGATTGGGATTTAAGCGGTGCACTAGAAGATGTTCAGCTTTACTTCGAAATAGGCCAGCGAATTGCGAATGGTTCAGAATGGCCAGAGTGGAATGAGAAATCAGAATTTAAGGCGATTAGAGATAAATCGCGCGCCAACTAAAATACCACACCCCAGTGCCCCTGTAATTGCAGTCTCAGGCTCGCTTGCTATTCTTTAAGCGCGTTTTGCTCGCCAGTGAGTATGGCGAGTCCGACAGGCTTCTGATGGTGAATTTATCCTCATTTTCAATGTCAAAAACAGGCAACATGAAAAATTTTAACTCGATCTTCAGGTTCAAAAGGTAGTTTCGATAGGAAATTTATGGCGTCCTCAATACAATTTCTCTGCTATATAGTTTTCACTTTATTCGTCGCTTACTCATCTATAGCTGCCGATACAGACGACAAAACCATAGACAAAGCTAATCAAGCTGAATCTTTGGTCGAACAACAAGCACTTATAAGTCAACTGGAATCCAAACATGGTGCTTATCACTCCTCACTCCGCCAGGCCTTCCAGGATTTGGGAGCATTGGAAAAAAAGCAAGGAAACTATTTGAAGGCAATTGCAGCCTATGAAAAGGCATTACATATCTCTAAAGTAGATACGGGAGTACATGATCTTGCCCAGCTGGAACTGGTGGAAATATTGATTAGTTTGTACTCAGAAACTCGGGACTGGTCAGGGCTGGGTGAAAAATTACATTACTTACTGTGGATTCACCGTCGGAATTTCGATGCTGAAGATGACAGGTTGGTCGCGATGATCGAACGTGTTGGGCTTTGGTACATGCAGGCGTACCGATTCCATAGCGGTGGCGAAGCTGTGTCTTATCTTGTGAAGGCTGATGATTTATTCAATGAGGCAATAGACGTCATCACAACCCAATACGGAGAACGTGCGCGACAATTAGTCAATTTGTATCATTCATCTGCAACTGTAAATTATCAGATAGCAAATGATGTCAATGATGTTTTTGTTTTGTCTCATAGAGATATACGAGAGGCAATGATTCCGAATAAGCGTGCATCACCTTATGTCAAAGAAGTTGCCGTCAGAGAATATTATTTCAATCAAAGTTTTCACAAGGGCAAACGATCGCTTGAAGCTGTTATAGATATACATAAATCAGGCTTACCTGGATCTGTTGTTGAATTCGCTCAGGCCCTGGTCTATCAGGGAGATTACTATCTCTCGCTGAATAAAAAGTGGAATGCCATGAGGAATTACAAGAAGGCCTACAATATTTTGTTGGAACATAAAGCAGGTGAACAAAGTCTTATTGCAATTTTTGGTGAACCTAGAAGGGTAGAACCTTTTACTATTCCGGGGAATAATGCACCTGTATGGGGTACAGAGACTTATGTCGACTCGATTGTTAATATTCCCATAAATGGTTGGCCGCGAGATATAGTCATTACTGCAAGCAATCCACAAAATGATGAAAATTTGAATAAGCGTGGAAAACATGCTGTAGCAGCTACTCGTTTTCGCCCGCGATTTGAAGAGGGGAAGCCAGTTGATACTGAAGGAATCAAGTTACGCTATGTCTTTAGAAGATAGAGGTGCTTCTTCAGGACCATTTTTATAGAAGTATAATAAAACTAATACGGAAGGGGTATCTATGATAAAACATATTGTTATGTGGAAATTGAAGGATCAGGCTGAGGGAAATAGCAAGCAACGCAACGCCGTACTTGTAAAAGAAAAGTTGGATGCCCTGACGAACCTGGTACCTGGTATGTTGGCGCTCGAAGTCGGTATTGATATAGGCCTCGACGCTGAAGCAAGTGATGTAGTTTTATACACTGAATTCGATGATGAGAGTGCACTAGCCGCATATCAAGCACATCCACAACACAAAGCGGTATTTCCTTTCATTGCGGCAGTTCGCGAGACACGCAATGCTGTCGACTACACCATCTAGCCTGCAGTAAATCTACTCTGATTCTTAAATGAATAAGCCCTGTTCTACTGCCTGTGAAAATAATCGAGAGCCAATACTTTCGATCATTGAAGATTTATTTGCCGATAGCCATTCAATTCTGGAAATTGGCAGTGGCACAGGCCAGCATGCAGTATATTTTGCAGAAAAATTAGCGCACTTGATTTGGCGTAGCAGTGACCTCGAAGAAAACCATCAAGGAATTCTTGCCTGGCTAAATGAAGCAGACTTACCCAATACTCCGGCACCCCTATTGCTTGATGTAAGTCAAAAGATCTGGCCAGTAGTGGAAGTCGATGCCGTATTTTCTGCCAATGCTATACATATAATGTCATGGAAATCGGTTATATCCATGATTAGCGGAGTAGGTAGATTGTTACCAAAAACAGGTCAGCTAGTGCTATATGGACCCTTTAATTACAATAATGCTTATACCAGCAAAAGTAATGAGAATTTTGATGCATGGCTGAAAGACAGGAATCCAGAGAGCGGTATTCGAAATTACGAAGACCTGGAAATACTGGCAAATGCGGCTGACCTGTACCTACAGGATGATTACGAAATGCCGGCAAATAATCGTATCCTCCACTGGGTAAAACAAAATTGAATTATATGAAGAGGAAAAATAATGGGTAATTTTGACAAGAATTCTGAATCACAAAAATACTGGAATGAAGATGGAGGTAACAAGTGGGCCGAAAATATTGATACTGTTGAATCGATAATAGAATCGCTTAGTGCAATATTAATAGAGGCGATCGCCGCGCAAAATAATGAAGTGGTACTGGATGTTGGTTGTGGCGGTGGCATAACAACTATGCAATTAGCTGAACAGGTTGGCTCTGGTGGCTCAGTATTAGGTGTAGATGTTTCTGAGCCGATTATTTCTGTTGCAAGGAAACGAGCTATTGACATTGGAAACCTTGAGTTTGAACAGTGCGATGCCGCCACTTTTGCCCTGGTTGAAAACAGCTTTGATATTATCACCTCACGTTTTGGCGTGATGTTTTTTGATGATCCGATATTGGCCTTCGCCAATTTACATGGGGCGCTTAAACCATCGGGTAGGCTGGTATTTCTATGTTGGCGTGCTCTAGAAGAGAATCCATGGATTGCTGAACCGGTAAAAGCAACATTCGAGATATTGCCACCACCCGCAGATGCTGAAAAACCAGATCCAAAGGCACCTGGTCCTTTCTCTCTGGCAGATGATAGTCATTTGAAAATGATACTGAGTTCTGCAGGATTCAATAATATTGAGCTGCAGGCTGTTGACGAACGTTTAGCTATGGGAAATTTGAATGATGCTGTTTCGTTTTTAATGAAAATGGGACCCGCTTCGGAGGTAATAGAAGCCGCTAGTAAAGAAGGAAAAATGGCCGTTGCTGAGGCGATGAAAAAAGTATTAACCAGTTATGAGACAACAAAAGGAGTTATGACTCCGGCTGCGACCTGGCTTGTTAGCGCTTCAAAATAGCATGTTCCTCGAAAGAGCTGATTAATGAAGAAGAAGACTAAAGTCGCCGGGTTTTTAATATTTCTCACATTGCTTGGGCCTATGCTCCTTGCCTGCAGCGGTAGCATCAAGCTGTCTGAGGACTGGCGCACAGCCGATCGTTCAAGTACGGGAATCGCACCTGATCCCCTGCATGAAAAAGATGCAATTGTGCAGGTTTATGCGGCGAGAGCATTTAACTGGCGAGGGATTTTTGGAGTACACACCTGGATTGCCACCAAGGAAAAAAATGCAGAAGACTATAGAGTCCACCAGGTCGTCGGCTGGCGAGCCTGGGATGATTTACCGGTTGTGTCATCAAGAGTAGACCTTCCAGATCGTGCCTGGTATGGCTATACCCCAGAAGTGCTGGTTGATTTGCGTGGTGCTATCGCCGAGAAAGCGATAGTCGATATTTATAAGGCAGTGAGTGAGTACAATTACCAATATCACTACACAGTGTGGCCAGGTCCAAACAGTAACAGTTTTATAGCTGAGATTGGTCGACGCGTACCTGAATTGAAATTGGACCTGCCAGCTACTGCTATAGGTAAAGATTTTCTAACTAAAGGACTTTTTATTGATAAAGCGCCAAGTGCCACTGGTTATCAATTCTCTATTTATGGACTATTCGGTTTAACGCTGGCTAAAGAAGAAGGGCTGGAAATAAATGTACTTGGTCTTAACTTTGGTATAAACCCATTTAAATTGAGGCTAAAGCTTCCCGGCTTAGGCGTTATAGGGATGAGCGGGACTTAAATAGCAATCGTCCGTTTGTAAACTTCCCTTATATCTTCTTGTCAGAAAATCAATATGGAAATGAAATCTGAATCTTCGCCCGCTGTTCACATTAATCTGAATGTGCGTGGTATGGGTGAATCAGCAACTATAGCGATTAATAAACGATGTGGGGAGCTACAGAAAGAAGGTCGTGATATTTATCGTTTGGGTCTTGGACAGTCTCCCTTTCCAGTTCCTGAGTTGGTTGCAAACTCACTGAAAGAACACGCTCACCAGAAAGACTACTTGGCGGTTAAAGGCTTGCCCGCACTGAGAGAATCAATTGTTGGCTATTATCAGCGAACACAGGGTCTGCAGTATTCACCGGAAAATATCCTTGTAGGCCCGGGTAGCAAAGAATTGATGTTTTTGTTGCAGTTAACTTATTACGGCGACCTTGTTATCCCAAGTCCAAGTTGGGTTTCATATGCGCCGCAAGCACGGATTATTGGACGAAAATTACACTGGCTAACCACCGAGCTTGAAACAGGACTGGGAGTAACGGCCGAGGTACTGGAATCAATGTGTCGAAATGATCCAGACTTGCCACGATTGCTTATTCTCAATTACCCGGGCAATCCCACCGGTATCACCTATTCAAACTCTCAACTTGAAGCAATTGCAAAAGTTGCTCGTCGATATCGGATTCTATTATTGGCAGATGAAATATACGGTGGACTGACATTCAAAGGGGACCATACATCTATTGCTCGTTATTATCCGGAAGGAACTATTATAAGTAATGGATTGAGTAAATGGTGTGGTGCCGGGGGCTGGCGATTGGGTGCCTTTATTTTTCCGGAATCGCTGACCTGGTTACTTGATGCCATGGCAGTAGTCGCCAGTGAAACATTTACTTCTACCAGCGCACCTATTCAATATGCTGCCGTTAGCGCATTTTCTGAAAATGCCGCATTGGAAAGCTATCTGAAAAACTGTCGAGCTGTAATGGGCGGACTTTGCTATTCGGCATGGGAACGTTTAAAAAATACCGGTGCGGATGTTATACAACCAATGGGAGGATTCTATTTATTTCCGAATTTCGAACCTCTCCGGGAGCAGTTGGCAATAAAAGGCATAGTGGATAGTAAACAGTTTTGTGAACGACTATTGGAGGAAACTGGCGTTGCCTGTCTGCCTGGTTATGAATTCGGCAGACCGGAGGCAGAGCTTTCAATGCGCATTGCCTGTGTTGATTTTAATGGGACAAAAGCACTTGCAGCAGCAAGTGACGCAAGTAATATTGATGACGCATTCTTAGCTAATCACTGTACAAGAGTTATGAAAGCGATTGATTTACTTTGTGAATTTGTAACGAAAAAATAAGCACCAAATCGTCGTGTTCAGGTATTAGAATCCAGGCTCAAAAACCTTTCAGGTTTGTTGTAAAAATAAGTCATCAATTAATTTCAGCTATTTTCAATCAGTCATTGCCATCGCCTTTAAGATCGACTAATTTGGGTGTCATATTTGTGCCTGAAGCGGCAAAACATTCCAAATTTCAAATAAATAATAACCATTTCGGGGGAGAATCTAAATGGTCAGGAAATCATTTCATACAATTTTATTGGCGACTATATGTGCCACAACCGGATTGTCTTCAAATGTTGCATTTGCGCAACCTGCGGACAATGAAACTATTGAAGAAGTTGTTACTATTGGCTCCCGTAGTCAGAAACCACGAGTGTCGTCGGACTCAACCGTACCGGTCGATGTTATTTCAGGTGAAGACTTCAACGTCCTTGGTGGCACAGCCGATCTCACCGACAACCTCAAAGCGATGATTCCTTCCTATACGGCAACGCCAGCAACTGGAGATGGCAGTGCGTTTGTTCGACCGACTTCGCTACGTGGTACCGCGCCGGATCAGACCCTCGTTCTTGTGAACGGCAAGCGCAGACATCGCTCGGCCCTGGTGCAATTTTTTGCCCCCGCTGCTGGTAACGGTGCCCATGGCGTTGACGTTGGTATGATTCCTGGTATTGCCTTGAAAAGGGTGGAAGTACTACGTGACGGGGCTGCTGCACAGTACGGTTCAGATGCTATTGCCGGTGTCATTAACTTCGTGTTGAAAGACGCACCCGAAGGTGGCGAGATGCAGGTCCAATATGGTGAACATTATGAAGGTAAAGATAGCAAAAAAGTCTCGGGCAATATAGGCCTGCCCCTTGGAGCTGAGGGCTTTATAAACGCAAGTTTTGAGTGGATTGACAACGACGCGCTCTCTCGTGGCATACAGCGCGCCTCAGATCAGGCGGCATTACTGGCAGCTGGCGTACCTTTATCTGATATTGGCGCTGATGCCCCCTTTGGTGATGCACCTTTCCTGCAGACCTGGGGTCGTCCTGAAACAGACGGTGTCCGCTTTTTTGCCAATGCCGGTTATGACTTCAGTGACGCCGTGCAACTCTACTCTCATGTAGGCTATGCTGAAACGGATGGTCGCTATCGTTTCTTCTATCGAAACCCTAATCACAGTAGCCTCGCACCTGCCCGTGCTGCCGGATTTACAGGTCTGCCTGCGGGTTTTACGCCCTTTCTTGACGGTGACCAGAAAGATCTCACGATTGTTGGCGGCTTGAAGGGAGAGCATGACTCTGGCCTGTTTTATGACTTCAGCGTTGGTTACGGCGAGAATGAACTGGATTATTTCCTCAACAATACGGTCAATCCGGATCTAGCATTAGGTGCCGATAATGGACCCTCACAGATGGATTTTGATGTAGGTGGATACAAGCAGGATGAGATTAACCTGAACGCAGATTTTTCAATGCCACTGAGTGATAGGATGAACCTGGGCTTTGGTGCGGAATGGCGTGAAGAGACATATACAGTAAGACAGGGTGAAACCAATGCCGGGATCGGTGCAGGTTCTAGTGGATTTAAAGGCATTGTTGCCGCTGATGCAGGTGAATTCAGTCGTGATAACTGGTCTGTATACGGCGATATTGAGTACGATGTCAGCGATGCCTTGTTGCTGCAGGTTGCCGGACGTTATGAAGACTTTTCTGATTTCGGCGGCACCATCAACGGTAAGTTTGCAGCCCGTTACAGGGTCAATGATACTTTCGCACTTCGCGGCGCTGTGTCTACCGGCTTCCATGGGCCGACACCGGGTCAGGCAAATGTACGCACAACCATTACTACATTCGATGGTGTCACTGGCTTACAGGTTGAAGAGGGTCTGATATCCGCAACTGATCCCGCGGTAGCCTCCGTAGGTGGTACAGAGTTAAAAGAGGAGACTTCCCTCAACTTCAGCGCCGGATTTTCAGCTGATTTCTTAGAGAATACGACTATGACGGTTGATTTTTATTCGATAGAAGTTGATGACCGTATCTACCGAACCGGTGACATACCAGTACCCGGAAGCACAACCGGTGCCACTATTTCCTTCTACACCAATGCACTGGATGTAACACATAAGGGTGTGGATGTGGTTGTGACCTCGGGCTTCGAGTGGGGCTCAAATGCTAATACTGATGTTACCCTTGCCTATGGTTACAACAAGGTTAATATCACCAACCAGAAGCAGATCAATGGTGTGAATCCGGTCAGTGATGGTAACGTCGAGGATATCGAAAATAACTATCCGAACCATAGGTTCACTTTGACAGGTAATACCTTCTTTGGTGAGAAGCTCAACCTGCTGGCTCGCCTAAACTTCTACGGCAGTCATTTCGATGAACGTGGCAGAATTGGTGCGGCGGTTGATCCGAGTGCCAAGATTAGCTCAGAAATGTTTGTTGATCTGGAATTGGGTTATCAGGCAACGAATAATATTAAACTCGTCGCCGGTGGCACCAATATTCTGGACGCGTTTCCCGATGAACTTGGCCCGCCGAATTCCAACCGGCTCAGCGTTGGCCTGCAGTATCCTCGCCGTACAGCCGCCAACTACGAGGGAGGATCCTGGTATTTGAGGGGTATTTATACCTGGTAGTAACTAGTCTCTATTATGAAGGCCGGTTGTAAGCATGTTACAACCGGTTTTTTTTCGTCGAACGATTAATATAAACCTGGCTAGTATTACTTGATCACGTCAGGATGGAACAGCGAATTTCCTTTTATTTTAAAATCTCGAATTATAATCTGACCTTCTTCGCCACGTAGAAAAGCTGAATATTCGCGTGCCATTTGAATTTTGCTATGTGGGTGTATGTCTGGGTTAACCAGGATAATGTGGTAGGGATTAAATAAGGCAGGATTATTTTCAAAGACTATTTTCAAATCAATTTTATCAGCATAAGCAAGATAAGTGCCTCTATCGGTTAGTGTGTAAGCGAGTTTATCATTAGCAATTTGTAAAACGGCGCCCATGCCCTGACCGACCGAAAGATAATTTTCGCCTGCTGGCTTCATATCAGCCTGAGCCCAAAGCGACATTTCCTTTTTGTGAGTACCCGAATCATCTCCTCGGGATATGAAAACAGCAGAGCTATTTTGTAGTGTTTGCATTACCTCTGGCAGGCTTGTCATACCTGTGAGGTTGGCAGGATCAGAGGTGGGGCCAAGGATGACAAAATCATTGTGCATGACTGCTTCTCTTTCAATACCAAATCCAGCCGCGACGAATTTTATTTCTGCTTCCGGGGCGTGAACCAGAACAAGATCGACATCACCATTCTCTGCCAGACGCAAGGCTTTTCCTGTACCAACAGCTATCACATCTAGTTTCACATCGTGTTTTTTTTCAAAGCTCGGGTGTAATAATTTTAGCAGGCCAGTATTGTCAGTACTGGTGGTTGTGGCCATTCGTAATCTTTCTGCTGCAAAGGCAGATTGAGACAACAGGCAAAATATCAAAACTGTTTTAATAAAAGTGATCATATTTAGTTTCTGTTCATTGGCTAGTTCTAAGGGTAAATTTAATGGATTAAGCCACAGAGGACATAGAGAGCACCGAGGAATGGGGGTAATTAGTCGTTTCCATCACACTAAAGCTACTTAAATAAATGGGGGTTTTCATTTTCTTCTCTGTGGCTAATTGATAAAACACATGGGCATATCCCAGTAACTATAACTAGAATTCCACCTGTGCTCTGACTTGAAAAGCATCCGGTTCGTCGCCAGCAGACGCACCACCATTTACATTCAGTACATTTATATAATTCGCGCTTAATCGTATATTAGGTGTGGTGTACCAGTTCAGGCCAAGACTGAAATTTTGCTCTTCACCACCATTGATATCCGCATCATTCAAATCAAGACTGCTAAAACGCATTGCCACTTGCCATGCACCTACACCTCCCTTACCAACTACCCCTTTAACACGGGGTTTGCCGAAAGTTCCCTTTTGAGCTTTATAGGGTATTGACTCACCGGTAATAAACCAGCTTCCCTGCACGTAATATCCTGAGAAGCCCAGATCGACTAATGTCGAATTTGTACGGTTAATATCAATATAGTTGTATTCACTTTCAATTGAGAAAGGGCCTGATATAAGAGCAGCTTCCAGCCCAATACGAGTGAAATCATCTGCATTGATCAGACCGGTATCAACCAGACGGCTATTTGTAACATGAGATTCAGGTCGTTCCCTGAAGCGTACGCTGTCAATTGAACCGGTATTTCGATATGACAAAGCAGCGCCGAGGTGCAAGCGAGTATTGTCAGAAAACCTTGGAGCAAACGTAGCCCTTCCTGATACGCCCATACCTTCATCATCATCCGCAATTGCGCCGTCTCTACCCTGTCCAAATAGACCTGCATTCAGACTCCAGTTGTCACCATGTGTTCCAAGTTGAATACCGATATTTCTACCAGGTGCAAATGCACTCATTAGTGCACGTTCAGTAAACATTACATACTTTGAGCTGGACATGCTTTGTAAACCAAAAGGTTCTTTGAAATGTCCAAACTTGATTGAGACAGGTTTTAATCCACGATAATCGATATACGCATCCTGCAAGCCATTAATGCCGGAACCAGTGAAATCATATTGCAACTTGTAATTCCAATATTGAGAAAGGGTGCCTTGTGCAAATAAACGCACACGTCGAAATTCAGTCCCGTCATTTTGTCGCGACGCATCTTCTGCATAGCTCGCAGCATCTACCTGAACTCGGCCTCCCAGACGAAACTTAAAGTCACCGTCATTTGAAGCTACTTCAAATTTACCCTTCGTATTTATTGTAACTTCGTTATTCTCCTTCTTATATTCTTCTACCCTTGTCTCAACAGCTTTTTCTATTTTCTCCTCAATGTTCACTGTATCAGTGGCAGCAACTTTGTTGGAAGCAGACTCCTGTTCTGCAACACTTTTTACCAGTTGGTAGGTCTTTGCTTCGATGGTACCGTTTTCCTGCAGGGCTTTTAGCAACTCCATTAAGGCCTCGTTAGCAGCAAATACAGAACTCGGTTGCAGTATCATTATTATGAAAACTACCGACGTGATGCTTTGTATTAGTTTTGACATAGAAAAATTCCTGACTTCAGATTCATAGCTTACTTCATTTATTTGGGCAAAAAACCGCAGTATGGTAACGATACCAGCTTGAATATTAAAGATGTAATAATTCACATACCGCTCAAATATGATTTGCCAATATATCGCGCTTCAATTCAGCAAATGGCAATGAAAATGGAGGCGGTAATTTCTATTGAATAATTTCAGTGAGGAAATAAAGAAGCCCGGTCGGACTCAATGAGGGGGAGGAGGGTAGAGTACCAACCGGGCATTCAAAGCATCAAAGGGAGGTATGATGTCTTGAGTTTAATAATAGTAGCTATCACAGGTATTTGTTGTGACTGGCCTCACAGTTTCGGTACAGGCAAGCCAAATAGTCGTCAGAATGTGAAACTCATCACAGAGATTGGCAGAAATATTGTCGTTTTCTCAACATCTTTACGGAAATCAACCTGATTTAACGGCCTCATCTTGCTTGATAAGACTAATAATAGTTCCTCCATGCTCTACTACCAGCTTGTTCTCGGCTGTGAAAATGTGTAGCCGCTCCTTTGCATCAATGACAAATAAGGGAATACATTGCTCGTTGTATCTGCTGCGATAGGCCTCAAAATCAAATTCTTCACTTAGTTGCGTGCTTCGAACTTCAGCTCCATTTCTTATCCAGGTAGCCAAAATCCCATGTGTCACGTCTGTTCCGAATAATTGCTTGCCGTGATGACGTGTTGATATTTTGTGCTTATCAGTAATGCGCTTATCCCGGGTTGTTGCAACCTCGAATACATTATTGCTACCAAATTCTGCCCTGAATCGAAGTGCGGCAAGTATATCCAGATTGACGCGACCAGACATTGCCAGCATCTTGCCAATCCCGACTAAATCCAGATTACGATCTGCATGTTCTGAAATAGGATTACCATAGTAAGCATCTAATCCTTCCATACGTGCACGACTGGTATTTTCCCAGTTACTATCTGTAAGTACGACCTTATAACCCAAATCTTGCAGTGCTTTACCTATCGTCCGGGCAACATTTCCAGCGCCGATAATTAACATGCCGGTCGGAGGTGGTTCTCTCACCCCTAACCAATGTGCCAGATATTTAGCCTTGGCACTTTGTATCAATACCGTACCAATGATGATCATGAAAGCCAGAGGTACAAATAGTTGCGCTTCTGGATAACCGGCTTCTTCCAGTCGTATCGCAAACAGCGCGGCTACAGCGGCACAGACAATCCCGCGTGGACCTATCCATGCAATCATCAGACGTTCTCTGAAATTAAGATCAGAGCCAATAGTGGAAATGAACACCGCCAATGGTCTTGCAATTAACATAACCGAAACCAGTACCAACAGAGCGGGAAGACCAATTGCTATAAGCTGAAATATATCTATTCGTGCTGCGAGGACTATAAACAGGCCGGATATCAAGAGGACACTCAGGCTTTCTTTAAAATCCAGAATATCGTCGATATCAATATCCTTCATATTTGCCAGAGTCATACCCATTATCGTGACAGCCAGTAGTCCGGACTCATGCTCTATTACATCAGCCATGGCATAGACTCCAAATACCATTGTCAGTGTAAGAACATTACGCAGGTATTCCGGTATCAGGTGCCTTTTCAACACAAACCCAAGTGCCAGCGCAGAAATGGCTCCGATAGCTGTACCGATAAGGACTATGTTTCCAAAGATCAGAAGGATACTGCCTAATGCATTTTCCCCTTGACTGGAAATGATGAAATCAAATACCAGAACTGCCAACAGGGCGCCGAGAGGATCGATAACAATGCCTTCCCAACGCAAGACATTTGATATGTTTGCATTAGGGCGGATTGTGCGCAACATAGGAATGATGACAGTCGGGCCAGTCACAACAACTACAGCGCCAAATAGAAAGGCCAGTTTTATTTCAAAACCTAAAAGCAGATGAGTTGCGGTGGCGGTTACGCCCCAAGTGATAAGTGCACCGACTGTGATCAAATTACGTACAACACTGCGGAGTTCTCTAATCTCTTCAATTTTCAGAGTAAGGCTACCCTCAAACAATATCACTGCAACTGAGAGGGAGACTAGCGGGAAAAGAAGTTCACCGAAGAGTGCATCAGGATCGAGCATGCCGGTGATTGGACCGATGACGAGCCCACAAACAAGCAGGAACATAATTGAGGGCAGTCGTACCAACCAGGCTAGCCATTGGCAAGAAATACCAAGGATGCCGATTGCCGCAAGAGAAATTAAAATATCGCTCTGCATTATTAGTTTTCCCGACTGAATTTATCGATTGGGCACAGAGCGTGCAGAGCAATTATGGAAAATCAAAAAAATAATTTCGTTATTTAATCTTCTTACATAAAGACTAAGATAAGCTGTTGTTTTTCTCTGTGGCCTTTTTTATTTTTTTAAATAGTCTTTTTGAATACCAGCGTTGCATTGGTACCGCCAAAACCAAAACTATTCGACATCACTGTTTCCAGACCGGCATCGTCCATGCGTTCAGTGATAATGGGTATACCTTCAGTTTTTTCATCAAGCTTATCTACATTAACTGAGCCGAAGACAAAGTCCTGCTCCAGCATTATTAAGGAATAGATAGCTTCATTAACGCCGGCAGCGCCGAGTGCGTGACCTGAAATCGATTTCGTCGCACTTACCATGGGCAATTTGTCGGTAAAGACTTCCTTGACTGCGAATAATTCACTAACATCGCCGGCAGGGGTACTCGTTGCGTGGGCATTGATATGATCAATTGGCCCTTCAACACTGCCTAAGGCCTGTTGCATGCATCGAGCGGCGCCTTCACCGGAAGGTTTTACCATGTCCATGCCATCAGAGGTTGCTCCGTAACCAACAATCTCTGCGTAAATTTTAGCGCCTCTTGCTTTGGCGTGTTCCAGTTCTTCCAGCACCAGGATGCCGCCGCCGCCGGAAATAACAAAGCCATCCCTATCTACATCAAAAGGTCGTGAGGCAGACTCGGGGTCCTGATTATAACGTGAGGACAAGGCGCCCATACCATCAAATAGAATCGTACTGGTCCAATGTA
>WLWI01001046.1_pt1 | contig 24268 bp, 22 predicted proteins | sample 6701501 | NCBI WGS metagenome assembly WLWI01 (sample SAMN12718690, study PRJNA515312) | sponge metagenome | isolation source: marine sponge | host: Mycale hentscheli | place: New Zealand: South Island, Marlborough, Capsize Point | collected 2014-11-01 | reverse complement strand
CTCATCAACCGCATCGACGATAGGTACAGGGTCGTCAACGGCAACCCGCGGATTATGTAAGGAGGTGTCATCACTAGCCACAGGGTCAACGGCGGCGGAAGAACCAGTCTCAACAGCTCCAGGCAAGCCAGCGTCTCTCTCAAGAGAAGCTGAAGACGCTTTCTCAGTCTTCTTTTCTTCTTCCTGCCAGGCATTCTGAGGGAAAGAGAAAACTACCAAAAACTAATGGGGAAAAAAAATACAAACAATAATAATATCAAAAAAAATACAAACTATCTATAAGATCACAAGATCAAGCAACCAGGAGAAAGCTTTCACAAAGCTACTATGGATTAGCAATGCAACTAAAAAAAAACTGCGCGGTGACCAACGCACCAAAGCAAAGGCACTCGAAGGCGAGGATAGCTACAGAAGAATCGGACAGTCACGGCTTAAGCGACGATCCCACCGCTGCCACCAAATGTTGTGGCGGTCCTGTGTTATAGGAGGCACAACTACCTACGGACAAAGCAATTAGGCTTCTAAACCTAGATCGCGCTCCGCAATGAGGATCCAACACGCCCTGACTACTAAATAACAGGTCGGTGTTTAAGTTTTATCAACACGTGGAGAATCCCAACAAAAAGAATGAAATGAAGGTTTATATATGACACAAAAAGGAAATGACGTAATTGTTCTAGAAGTCCGTAATTCAGCATACACGTGGAAATGGCGATCTGGTAAGGTGTAGTTGCTGTGTTCGGAAAAGGTCGACACACCTAAAAAGTAGATTATATGGAGTGACTAATTAGTAACATGCTAACTGAATAATAATAATAATAATAATGTGATGGTGGGGAGATCCACAACACTATGTAACAGTAGTCATTCATCCCTATAGTTAAATCTGTGGGGTCTCGCTCTGCGCACAACGCAAGTCGCCAGCAGTTCTGGTTGACAGCAAATAGTTCGCTGCCACCAGAGTTCAGCAAGAGGACTAGCCTCACCTTGAGCTTTCAATAAAATTGCTACGGTATACTGAACTGAACACTACACGTGACGAGTGAGCTTATGTATATCGTTCACTCGCCAGTCTGACCAATGAAAATGATACACACACTCAATTACGACGATGACACATAATACTACAAGTGACCTGCGCACAACAACTCACACTCAATGTTCTACGTGATACACAACTCAACTAAAACATGATAGCATAATACACAACATAAACATAAGCTAGTTCTCTCTGCGTTCTATCTCTTCTTCTCTCTCATTCTCCTTGCTCTCGAATGTGGGCTGGCCCACAGCAAGCGATCAGAGCAAGCGAGACTGTATTAGGGGTGGATAATGCAAAATCGGGTTTATATTATTGTCGAGGGAGCGTAGCGAACGAGACAGTACTAGGGGTGGACAATGCAAAATCGGGTTTATATTATTGTCGAGGGAGCGTAGCGAACGAGACAGTACTAGGGGTGGATAATGCAAAATCGGGTTTATATTATTGTCGAGGGAGCGTAGCGAACGAGACAGTACTAGGGGTGGACAATGCAAAATCAGGTAAAGTTATCATCGAGCGAGCGAAGCAAGCGAGATACTATTAGATACTATTAGGGGTGGTTAAGGCTCGCTCTCCATTTGTGCTCAAGCACACCACTAGTATATATATATATATGTGTATGGATGGTACGTATGCCCCTTAAACGTGCGCGCGCGCTCCCTTTTTTCTCCTAAAAACACGGCTTTTTAGGCTTGATCCCAGTTATTCTGAAAAAACAACATTAAGCAAGCCTTACTTTAAACTTAAGCTCCGAAGTGTGAGAAAATTCCGGCAAAAAACGCTTGTTTTTCAGGACACAAAAAGTTGCTTTGATCAGTTACTATGTCTTTGAAGACGCTTTTCCAGACTTAATTTTAAAACTTCGCCATTTTAGGCGGGATACGGAGTGCCGCTTGTTTGTTGTCAAGAGCCATTGGTAGTCAGATTGCCGTAGTATTAATGTTAAGGGAGATACTACTACTCAAGTGAAGCTGAGGTAAGTACGTAATTCCATATTTGTTAGCTATTATATGCAAAAATAACTCTGGCCTTTCTTTTGTGTAGCTAAGATCTTGTTGTCAAAGGTGACTGGTAAATTCAAATAGTCAGAACGGTTTAAATTTGATACTACGGAAGTTACTACTGCTCAAGAAATGAGGTAAGAAAGTAATTTTGTATTTGTGTGCTAACATTGATTGTCTTTTTTTTGTAACTGAGAGCTTGTTGTCAACAATGTGAGGTAATTCACATAGTCAAAGCAACTTAAATTTGATACTACAGAAGTCATCAATACTCAGAAATTGAGGTAAGTAGTAATTCCTTATTTGTTGGCTAAATAATTACATTAGCACTGATTTATTTTTTTTAACCATAGCTGAGAGCTTTTCCAAGAGTTACAGGTATCAGAATGGCAGATGTTTGATACTACAGAAGTTACCATTAATAAGGTAAGAAGGTGATTTTGTATTTGTTTGCTGATATTATAGTGTTTGCATGAACTAAGCTAAAACATAGTAACAATACTGTAGTTTTATGTTACCTAACTATCAGGCTCGCTCGATATTTGTGCTCAAGCACACCACTAGTATATATGTGTGGACGTATGTATGTCATTGTGTACTTTGACCCTCGCGTACTATTGTGTTCGCTCCGATTTCGACCCCATCCCAAACTTCACTAAACAGAATCCCCCGGTTTAGCAATCATTACCCGTATCATCTTAGAAATTGAATTGTTTACCGCTTTGAATTCTTTTGTCGGTGCAGTTAAAACTAAAAATCCTATGGGAGCTATATTTCTATTCGAGTTAGTGGTGGTGGTAAGTTAATACGCTATTTGTCACAGTTGTAAGAGAAAGAAAAAGAAAGAGATTGGAAAGAGAAGAACTTGCGAAGAAGGTAATTCGTTTAGAGCAGAAAAAGAGAGAGAACTTGCTGTCATTCGTAAAAAAGAAGATATTATTGTTACTAAGAAACAAGCGGTTACAAAGAAGTACATAACAACAAGTTCTTCGAGCACTTCCATGAATAATTCCTCATCGTTTACTTCAAATTCTGTTATGCAGCCTGCTGTACTTCCATCTATTTCTTGTAGTGTATCTAGTGTAATACATCAGATAGGGTCATCCTTGCCATGCACTTCTAATGATCCTGAGTCAGATGGACAAGCTAATTCATCTCAAGAGCCAGATCTTGATGCAGATTTTTACGAATGCTCATTCTGCTATGAGCCATTATGCAAGGATGGAAAAGAATGGATAGAGTGTGATTGTGGCCATTGGGTGCACGAACAGTGCTTAGAGGATATCATTATTCATGAGGGTGAAGAACAATTTTGTCCTTCTTGCATAACTCATTTTCTGTACCATAGTTTGTTTTTTGTTTTTTCATGACATACTTCAGGAACTGTATTCAACATAATAATATGATTTGTCATTATGTAATTTGTATCATTAATTAGCTATTTTTTAAAGTTGGGTTTACCGTCGATAATATTGAGCAATACAAAATGATTGGAAAATGATAATTGGAACAGGTCATCGATAAAAGAAAACGGAGATGGCCCAATATAACCAACAGTAGCTACAACCCCTGTTCAATTGTACATGGAAGTCAATAATGAAACTCTAGGGTAAGGATCGTAGTTTCCTTTGGTTATAAACTTAAACACTCCAGAACCGCGACCTTTGAGTAATACAATAATTGGCAGAACTTCTAGTCGATAATTGGCAGCCTAAGCTATAAAGTTGTGGTAGGATAGGCAACAATATTAACAATAAATAATACACATGTGACGGAAATAATTTGGAATAGTTAAGTAAATAGTCAGCTAGATATTTAGTTGTAAACTTGCATAACTTATAATTTTTCAACCCATCCAATGTTTCAAAAAAACATTCTCAAACTGTAGCTTGTAAGTTTCTGCACATCTATATAATAATATGCTTGTGCGTCAGTAACGACAATGATGGCTGACGATGATGACCGATGTTGTTCAAAAATAATTCATTAGCTTTGTACGAATTGGTAAAGCATCGTAAAATTAAGGTAGGTAAATTGTCGTCACATTCAGTAGAAAGTGCTAAAAGAGCAGGAGAGGGAAATGCTTTTACCACTGGTAGAGAATGATAACTGAGCATGAAAACTTGTGCTACTGCATTCTTACTTTGCATTACGTCAAGTGCCAATATGTGGTGGGTACTTGTCTTCATAATTGTACCATTAAAGGTGTGTCAATTGCTTGGCAACAAATTGTCAGGAATATGCTGAGATTCTTTGAGGAAATTTGATACATGTCTTGTAAATGGATTCACATGGTGGATTAATTATGTATGCTTTACATCTACAGCTGTAGGCTGGTCATGTATTACAATTCTAAAATTACAAACTTATTAAAAAATATATGTGCATAGAGATGACCAATGTTGGCTATTGTGCAGGCTAATTCATCACTTTCATTCTTCTCTAACTAGTGATGTGCTTGAGCACCAATGGTGATTGAGTGTAGTCATATGATTGATTTTAACTCCTATCAATCAAAGCTACTAAAAATAACGTGGAGTTTTTACATTACGTTTACACTGTAAAGGTATTTTAATGCCATAGTAATCACACATGCCACAACTGTTTGCATTGAAACAACAACAACAACAACAAAACAATACACGTTATTGAAATGTTTTCTCTGTGATATTATTTAGCTAAGTACTAGCTGTAACCCACAATACATTCATACAACTGGACACCTATACAAGTCTTACCTTCATGTTTAGTCTAGTGGACAATGAATTTTCAAGTAAATACAGCTGCATACGGCTTATAACCATGACTAATAGCGCATTGAATTACCACCGCCACAAACTTGAATAGAAATGGAACTCCGGTAGGTTTTCAAGTTTTAACCGCACCCGCAAAAGAATTTAAAACGATAAAGAATTAAATTTCTAGGGTGATACAGGTAATAATCGATATACAAGAGGATTCTGTTTAGTGAAGTCTGGGACGGGGTCGACCACCAAAATAACGCAAAATTACGCGAAGGTCAAAGTACAAATGACATACGTACAGCCCCACATAATATATAAACAAATATCCCTGACTTTCAATTGAGTTACCCATGATAGTGTCTCACTCGCTTCGATTGCTCGCCAATTAGATTCTTATATATCTCTATATTTTGTGTCATTGCAATGTAAATAATAATAATAGCAATTTTTCTCTTTTTAACAGCCAATAATTGTTAATTATAACTCTTAACCCGACATTTCGACTTCTTGCTGAAGTCCTCTTCAGGGGTCAACTGTGGTCGAACTCTCCGGGTGATAAAAATAGCACAATGTCAACAGCAAGATTTCTGGAGGGCACGCTTACTGTTTATTGTTTCCTGGAGGGTTATTTGCACGCTGCGTGTATAGCCAGCATCCTGGAAGCTCTAACCTTAAGTTTCTGTTAAACTTGTTGTCAGGTGTCATATGTATGTGTGTAGCTTAACAGTAATGTTCACCCGCTGAATTGCCACTGACAACCTCTACCAAAAACAGACACATAATTTTACATGATTTACATAAAAAAAGTATTATTTATTTATTTATAATATTTATTTGTTTATACTTAATCATTTGTTTGCATTTGTTTTGTTTTATTTGTTACTTATGCATTTAGGTATGTATGTACATATGAATATCAACCTACATGCTATGTGGAGATTTTAACTTAAGAAAATGACTAAAATATTGAGTACCTTTCTACTGTAAATTGTGCCTAATAGTGAACAAGTACTTAAAATCATTGAGATGACTCATCATATTTAGTGAGACGAATTGAGTTGATGAAAGGCCACTAGACTAAGTGACTCTTCCTATTATATTTCTTTTATGACCACATGAGTTAGAAGTGATTTAAATGAAGCTTATGACTCAGCATTTTCTCTTGCAGGTACATGTAAGTGGGGTTATTTAGGGTATATGGATGAGGTGTGATGAGGCACTGAGTTGGGAAGTGAGTACAGCACTTCATAACAAACAGGATCTGTAATCTAGCAGCTCATATCAGATTTAACAAGAAAACAGAGGAATGAACATCCAAGTATCTCTGACTCACAATCAGAAAATTCCTTACGTGTATTTGCTCTTTTCGTTGTACGATCTAGTATGGTAACAGAGAGAATGAATAACAGTAGATATGTAATCCTAGAATGAAATTTATTGATTTTTATTCATACTATTTGAATAGCAAATAAGCCTCTCCTCACTGATGTCTGTTTTCAGGAACATGATCAGTAGATGTCTAATTACATAAAGAACTTCCTCTGCTACTACGTTAGTCGTTGAAACTACTAGTCCTCAACTTCCTTATCTTTCACAATGGAATAAAAGATAACAGCAACTGGTCAACATTGTTATTGTTGCTGTTTTTATAACAGTTAATACAAACTTAGTACAGCTGTAATGTTCCCTCGCTGAATTGCCACTGACAACCTCTACCAAAAACAGACACAAAGGTTTACATGATGTACATGAAAAAATGTTTATTTATAATATTTATTTGTTTATACTTAATCATTTGTTTGCATTTGTTTTGTTTTATTTGTTACTTATTCTATAAGTATGTATGTACATATGAATGTATTCATTCATTCATTTTTTATTCATTTTCTTATTTATTTTTTATTTTTATTTATTTATTTTTTATCAACTGTTTACTTTGTTTACTTATTCATTCATTTCCACCCAGTTCAAAGTCATTAACTACAATTTTCAGTACGCATTCCATTAAAAAGCAAAACATACCCTACATGCTATGTGGAGATATTAACTTAAGAAAATGACTAAAATATTGAGTAGCTTTCTACTGTAAATTGTGCCTAATAGTGAACAAGTACTTAAAATCATTGAGATGACTCATCATTTTTAGTGAGATGAATTGAGTTGATGAAAGGCCACTAGACTAAGTGACTCTTCCTATTGTACTTCTTTTATGACCAAATGAGTTAGAAGATATTTAAATGAAGCTTGTGACTCAACATTTTCTCTTGCAGGTACATGTAAGTGGGGCAAATTAGGGTATATGGATGAGGTGTGAATGAGGCACTGAGTTGGGAAGTGAGTGCAGCACTTCATAACAAACAGGATCTGTAATCTAGCAGCCTCATATCACATTCAAGAAAACAGAGGAATGAACATCCAAGTATCTCTGACTCACAATCGGATAATTCCTTATGTGTATTTGCTCTTTTCATCATACGATCTGGTATGGTAACAGAGGGAATGAATAACAGTAGACATGTAATCCTAGAATGAAATTTATTGATTATTCATACTATTGAAATCTCTGATGATAGCAAATGAGCCTCTCACTGATGTCTGTTTTCAGGAACATGATCAGTAGATGTCTAATTGCATACAGTACTTCCTCGTTGAAACTATTAGTCCTCAACTTCCTTATCTTTCACAATGGAATAAAAGATAACATAGCAACTGGTCAACATTGTCATTGTTGCTGTTTTTTTTTATATTATGATATCAAATTGTTATGGTTCCTGCTTCAATATACCTATGTCTGCTACTCTTTTAGCTAGGTCAATGAAATTATTATTACTAAGATGAAACCTTCAGTAGCAAGTATAATGTAGAATGTTATGTCACTAAAATAGATAAACGTTTTATCAACTTAGTAGATGTCTAATTCCATACAGAGCTTCAACTACCTACTATGTTAGTCATTGAAACTACTAGTTTTCAGTGTTCAAATTCCTTGTCTTTCACAATGAAACTACAAGATAGCTAGTGTATGGCAACCGGTCAATACCATGAGGTTGTTTTTTAGTATATAACTAGATATTCACTGCTTCACATACATGTTTGTTTGTCACTATAGATTAATGAAACAACTATTACCAAGGACAATCCTTCTGTAGTAAAGAAACTGATGAAGCTCCACAAAAACATCCTCAAACTCAGAATAGAGATATCATCCAAACTATAGTGCACATACACATACATGGGGAAACCTCCAACCAGCAAACTAGATATAACATAAATAATCTCATTCAGAGCTATAGAGTAGTCCAGAATTAGTCCCATTTATTTTCTCTCTAGTAGCTTCAGCATTATTTGTCGTATATATATTTTCCCTAATAAATAGGTTTTTCAAACGTTTGTTGTTGTTTTTTAACAATACCGAATTAAAATATTTGGTCACCACCAGGAATCGAACCCAGGACCGCTTTTATAACACACAAGCGCTCTGCCACTGAGCTACAACAACAGTCCGCGAACAAACACTCCAATTCTGTAATTAAGCTGTTAAGGGTACTGCTATGCTACAGTCTAGTTGTTAACAGTCCAACGAAAATTCTCTTTTATCAAATATTCTTATTATTCGATTAATGTTTTTACTCCTCTAATTTATCACTTAGGAATAAAAAAATATTCAACAAATAATAAGTAACCTTGAAAAAAGAGAATTTTCATTGGTCTGTTGAAAGTGAGACTGTAGCATAGCAGTAGCCTTAACTGTATAAATACAGGATTGGAGTGTTTGTTCGCCGGCTGTTTGTTGCAGCTCAGTGGTAGAGCGCTTGTGTGTTACACAAGCAGTCCTGGGTTCGATTCCCGGTGGCAACCAAATATTTTTACTCTGTATTGTTAAAAAAAAGTTGTTTTTATGTTGATGGTAGCACAGATCAATTCAACGTTGACAGTGTACACAATAGCCATAGCATCACAAATCCTATTCAATGATCAAGATTTTAAGTTTTATGTCAAAGTTATCCGGAATGTCTGATTGGATATCCACTAATTTCAATCTTACTACGGTATTAGATGTTTCATTGTCCCACATTTAGACTAAGCACTGCCTAATAACAGGGTCTCCTTGTGCTGTATAGACCCTTAAGGCTGTGACTCCACCCATCAGCATTCTAGTTAAGGCACATACAACTGAAGGCATCAAGTAAGCTATGTAGCATGAATTATACACTTTCTTAAATTTCAAATACCACACACTTAATATAATGAGTTTCCTAGCTGTCAAATTAATGTGCCTAGAAGCTAAGTGTATAGTAATTTCCATTACAATATTCTTTTAGTATCTTTGACTTTAGTAAGAAGTGATCTTAGTGTCTTACCTGGCTTAAATGCTATTGTGATGTCAAAGTCTCTACACACTCTCTGAATTCTCTCACTCAATCTTGCTATATATAGAATAGTAAAAATCAAACCTTTCTCTTGCTCAGTATCTGTGATCTTTAGAAGGTATAAGCTCTTTAGAGCCAGACCTAATGATTGTGTTGTCATAACTATTACTTTGAAGTACATTGTGTAGGTGATTCTCTATCCATGCTGCATGATACAATAAACAGTAAGCGTACCCTCCAGAAATCTTGCTGTTTACATTGTGTTATTATATCACCACGGAGAGTTCGACCTCAGTTGACCCCTTTAGATGACTATGCAAAAATTCAAAACGTCAGGTTACATTATAATAAACAATTATTGGCTGTTAAAAAGAAAAAAATAATTGCTATTGTTATAATCATTTCAGCCGAATTGACTGAATCAATTTAAATAATTTAACAATATTGTTTAGTAATGGTGAAGCATAAAAATTTAGTTAGATTCCACCACTAATATTGTGGTAAATTGTAACTTTGTTGATGTGCATGGACATAATTAAACCCAATCCATTAAATAAGGGTCCTGCTAAATTGGTCAGAACCAAAGATCACCAGCAACCAAACGTATATTTAGATTTTTAAAAGTAGAAAAAATCTGACATCTATTTGTTGCTGGGAAAAAGAATTCCTATGAAATTTGAGACAAAGTGTTGCAAGTGTTTTTTAAAAGCTATATATAATTACCTGAATAGTGAGTGGGAAAGCTCTACTTGACAATATACTAAGTGGAACAGAGTCTGGTGTGAATCATGTTACTATAGGGTCTGCTAGAACTTCTAGCATTAGTGAGGCAATGGATGGTATAATACTGGCCCTTATACAGCCTGATACATAAGTACTCACCTCAATGGTCAGTAAAGTGGCCATATTAGACAATGTGCTAAGTGGGACAGATTTAGGCATGAATCCTCTGACTATGGGGTCTGGTACAACCTGCAGTGTTAGTGCGGCAATAGTGGTATTGGGAGAAGGGGCTCCATCTAGTCTCAATACATAGCTGACCATGGATGTGCTAGCAGGTAGTCTAGGAGTAATGCATGTCAGGACTGTGCTGTTCACCACACTACAATCAGACTATACATACATACAAACATATGTACATAATTATAAGAAATCTTTCTTTAAAAAAAAATACATGACAAAACAAGGCAAATCATACTTACTTCAGTATTATTAACTAATAATTGTGGATTCTTTGCAACATCCAAATTAGTTCCAGAGAAGGTTAAAATTGTTCCTCCACTATAACCGTGACAAATACACAAAGGAGTTATGCTTGCACAAACATATGATTATTGTGGTTTTTAATTTACAAAGAAGCTATTATTTTAAGGAAATAATATTTTCATACTCTGCTGTACATACCTTGGAATAGTGTTCTGTGGCTTTACCGAAGTAAAAATAGGATTGTCTCTGTATGAGAACTGGATAGCATTGTCTGGAGTAATAGTCTCATCATCAATCATCACTACTATATCATTATCAGTTGACACTGAAGGAATACTGGGTGTGATGCATGTTAAGATTGTGGCATTCCTAAATCTAAAAGAATAGTATTAAAATAAATGGATGAAATTTTGTGGCAAAGACATCGAATGCATAGATTAAATGACACATGTAGTCAAAGAAAGAAACTTACTGCCTCATGCACACTTCTGAAATTCCATTCAATTTGACTACTGCCTCATTTCCAATGTTCAGATTGGTTCCAGTGATAGTCAATAAACTACCTCCTGCTATAGGACCAAACTGTGGACTGGCCCCAGACACTGTAGGAGTTAACACTTCAAAGTTAGTAGGTGATGAGCCCTGTCCTGGACCTGGATTTCTAGGTAAATCAATCACTAATGTATAACTTCCAGCAGGCAATGGATTAGTTGCACATCTCACAGTAGCTCCAGGCACATAGCCTTCACTGATTGGAGTACATGGAAACATAGTATTAGGTGCCCTCCTCAATGTGATACTATTAGCAGTGAAATCACTGAATGTGACTCCTAGGTTTCTTCCTGTAATATTAATAGTAGTACCTCCCCCTGGAGGTCCAGATTGTGGGGAGAAATTTGTAATAGTTAGTGGACATTGTTGGCCATCAGTAATGATAGCCATTGAACATTCCTCCCTCACTCTACAGCTAGATGATGTTTCACACCATCCACACTGGAAGTTGGTTCCTACTCTAGTGTTGACACATGCTGAACAACCAGTACCAGAGAACAAGCAGTTATACAGAGTCACTATGGAGAGGAGACAGGTTAGTCTAAATAAGAAATGAAATTATTATACTTACCATTCACAAGTGATAATGAATCAATACGATGAGTAATGGATAATGTATTAGTCCAAATAACTGATGTATTCACCGATTCATTGGAAAATGTTGTAGACAGCTGCAAATACGAATACTACTCTTATACAAACTTTTACAAAAACATAAAGGTCCATAAAATTTTGGTTGTAAGCCCAGATTTTCAATCTTGTCTCAGTGAATTTGATATAAATTGCTTACAAAATACTGCACTTGTTAGATCTAATAGAATATAGAATTAGTTTGTTTTCTTTACTGAACTTTCAGTGATCAGTGCTGGAATAAGAAGTGGGGGGTGGCAGTGAGAACAATTGCCCCTCCAATAATTCTCAATGGGGGCCTGGTCCCCCAAATATTTCTCCATGCTCATACTACATTAAACGATTTACACTATAATAAGTGATCATTATAGTTAAGTTACACATCCAATTTCATAACATTTTGTATGTGAATACTAGCAGTTGTTTCAACTACTAATATTCTAATTAAGATGCATCACCTTCATTTATAGCAGTCCCTACATATTTTGACTTATTAGAGACAAATAAAACTTAGTGCAGCAATCTTCTCTGAGTATTTTTTCTTTCTATTAGAGACTCTAAACTAAAAACACAGGTACGCTGTGACCTCAGTAGCAACATCTTAATAATAGTATAGTTTGCACACCAAAAACAGACAATCTAAAGTACCGCCTAAATTCACTAGCAAAAACACCAGAGAGTGTACGCATATCAATTGAGCTGACATGTTCATTCTATAAAAGCTTTCAATATTATCCTCTCAACTGCATTGTTTGTACAGGATGTGTAAATTGAAAGTTCAGAGGAGACAAATTAATGTTTCTTAAGTTTAAGGGGTATTTCTCATTTTCATAAAATTAATGAAAGTGTAACCATGAAGATCATAATAATTTTCAGGTTGGAAAAAAACCAATTTCAGATGGGGGATTGAACTATTAATTTTGGCAAACCAAACAATTTTCATCTTCTTACTCCACTGGTGATGATTATATTAAGTTACATATGGCACTGTACTTGAGTAATTATCTGAAGCCTATGCATATATGCTCAAGTAATGTGCTTTACTTTTATTATATAACCAATAGACAATCCAAACAAACGTTGAAAATTCTTGTAAATTATGTAGAATTTAATTTAGTTTTTTTATAGTAAGAAAATAAAGTCAATGGCAATAATGATCCTTTCACATTTAATTATACATTCAAGATTTACTATAAAATACCTGATTCATATTCACATGACAAGTGAGGCTAGTGTCATTGTTCCTAGTGGCTGGTAGTATGGTTCCACCAATATCACACATGTAGGAGAATCCTGACTCCTGGTCGGAAGATCAGATATTGCATTCAGTACCTGTTTTGGATTTACAGAAGTGACATAACTTACTGTAGGACGAAGGTTACTTGTAGTTAGTTGCAGGTCAGTTCCTACTCTGACATGTTGAGAATAGCCATCACTTGTAGTCAATAATAATGGACAAACATCACTGAAACTCTGTCCAATCATTAGCTAAGTAGGTTTAAAAAATTTACACAATGAGTAAAAGAAGATTAATAATACATACCTGTAAAAATGTTATAGAGCTAGAGCTTCTACAATCTGTTGAGATACCTCTGCATATTTTATTTACTGAGCACCATCCACAAGCATTGTCAGAAAGACATTCACTACATCTATATACAAATAATATAAAATACATTTTCAGCAGATAACAAAGAGAGAGCAAGCTTGGCCTAGCTTCTTCTTTTTTAAAGTAAGCGTGACTACACATATGTATGTATCTATGTATGTAAGTATGTATGTATGTAAGTATGTATGGATGTCAGTATGTTTGTAGATAGCTTCATTGCTTGTTGGCAAGCATGTGATGTGAAGCAAGAGATTCTATAATATTCCTATTAGTCTATGTGGAGAGTTGTCAATTATACTTGGATCTTGCACGACAGATGCCTAAAAATGAATTAAAATTTAGAAGCACAAAATGAGTAACAGCTATAGAAACCTATGACACAGGAAAAATACATGCAATATGATTACTATTTTCATTGCAAAAAACTATCCACGATGCACTGAGAATTGTATCCGTAGTAGCAACATCCATAATATTACACACTCAAATGAACATAAAAAGGTGTTTCTGCAGCCACAAAAGCACTGATTTCAAGTCAATATTATTCCCATGAAATTCATGTGTAAGAGTGTATGTGTGTTTGTTGTTTTACTGAGTGACTATTTCATATTTTATTTATTCATAGGGGAATCTCCTGTGAAAGGATTAAAAACAGTTGTAGAGTGTAGAGTGGAGAATTATTACATTGTGAGTTAATTGAATTGCTAGTGATAAGCTATCGAGAGAAATGATGCATGAGAATTTCCCTTTGGGAAAAATGTATCATGAAATTTATCCAGTAAAATATACAATTAAAATACAAACATTGGAAAGTCAGCATAATCAATGATCATCAAGAATAACTATTTTAACAATAATGCAATTCATTAATGAAATTCAATTTAAAAGAAATCATTACTTACCTGCTAGCTGCACTACATCTGTATATGGTAAAACTATTGGAAGTAGTATCAAATGGAACCATACCTCTGGAACTGAGGAAACTGAAGTTGACCTCTATAGGACCAATGTAGATATATCATTCACATCAAATAATTATGACTATCCAATATCAATTAGTGTGACACTTAGATTAGAAACAGTACGATTATTGAGGCACGTAAAAATAGTGTAAGTGTGCCATTGTAAATCAGTGGTCAATATTGAAGCATAAGTTACTATCTATTCCTTGAAGGTAATCGATTTGTCTGCATGACATTTCGAGTCATAAAAAGCCATAAGTGGAGTAGGAAGCTAATTTATATTGGTGTGGCCATAACCACACCTAAAGTACAGGGACCATGAATTTGGTAAAGTACAGGCGCCAAGCAACTGATAGAAACAATGCTAATAATAGAAAACTTGCACTAAACATACCCACTCATTCATTTAATTAGTGATTTTGATTTAGACAACTTTGAAGTTTATCCTCAATATCGAACTTCAGAGACATATCGACTGTAACAGTTCTTGTCACTTTCATTCATGTACCTTCACACCAATTAACAACTCTTTCATAGCTAAGGCATGCATAAACACCATGGTTTTGAGTACACCATATATTAGTCTATTCTTTGTGTAACTTCAGTCACTTTGGAGATTCATGAAAAGTATCAGACTGGTTCTTGCTAAGATCACTCCCATTCGTTTATATTACTATATAAAAAAATGTTTGGTTTAAATAGCACCAACAGATAAGTAATTGCTTAGCTTTATTAGAGGTTATGTATCACCGTAGGAAGAATAATTAGCTAACTTGGGAATATCTGAATTATCCCCAAATAGTCAAAGATGGTGAAAGAAAATGCTAACCAAACCTACCTGATATAACTCCCTCATAGTTATAGTTGGCATTGGAAATGTTACAAGTGTAGTTTCTACCATCCTCCACAGTTATTGCTGGAACAGTGATGTTGTATCTTCCTTGATTATCAGCTAAATGACAGGAGTAGGTTTCACCTGGTAGAACTGCTGGCAGGCCAGGACCATTCACAGAAACTAATAGCTGCAAAAACAAAGTTTTATCCAAATCACATACTTGCCTGATGAATTGTTTTGTTTAATTATAATATGTACAAACTTTAATCGCACCTATTAAAATAGTTGGTTCTCTCAAAGATAACGACAAGGGTAACAGGAAATGAGCGCATTTTCTAAATGCAATATTTGCAAATATATTCTAAATCGTACTACACAAGTGTCTCGTAAGCAATATATTAAATTTGCATGACAAATGATTTCTAATTTAAATGTTTCACTATACAGAGTGGCATATAGACCTCTGCATCCACATGTATGTACATACATAGATAAGCAGTAAAATTCTGGAAATATTGTAAGTGTTTCTTATAAAATATGCATATATCTACATTATGGTCTTACTATCTGTGGATCATCCATGACATATTGACTAGGAGTGATAACATTAGTGATACATCTGCCAGAACTGGTAGTAGTGTTGTCTGCATGTATCCACCTGTCACTGGTAGAGTTTCCATTAGCACATTGGGACAGTCTGGAACACTTGCTCTCTACCACACACCAGCCACATAGAGGGTTCCTGTCAGACACACAACTAGAACACTCTCTGTGCAAGGAACACTCCTCAAGGGGAACTCGAATTACCTAAAAACCAACAAACAAATATATATACTTAAAACTTAGGAGAATAATTGCTTCAACAATAGTTAGAATCCATTAATGGTATCATGACTTGGCACTTTCAAAAACTTTGTTGGAAGTAATAATGTGTAAAGCAAAATGACTCTTAGCCATGCATTTTTTTGAAGGCTTGTTATGTGATGCCTAAATATATAAACATAATAATACTAACATTAGTCATTGAACTAGCATAGATATAATCAAGGACATAATGCCACTGAAGAGTCCCTACTGCAGAAGACACGGAAATTTCTTTGAAACTGTCACTTATTCCAAGCATCATGTCCTTCTCTTTCTGAAACTAAAGAGGACAGAAAATTTAAAAATTAAAACAAAAATTAATCTGCTTACAAATGCAATAAAATGAGAAGTTCTTGTGTTGCTGCTGTAAGATAACACTATTATAGAGAGACCATCCACCTGGATAGCAAGAGATGCTGTTACATAATCTCCATTTGTCAATACATTACCAACTACTATAGCACCAAATACTATAGGTAGTGTTCCAGTCTGAGAGCTTGATATATCATCCAGGGGAAAGTCAAAATTGCATCTGTCTGTAAACTGTAAGATAATATTAACAATAACTGTATCAATCTATAATCACATTTTTCTGTGAAACAATTCCCTCTTTGTGTAGGCTTTGGTTTCAAGTAAACTCATCATTGAGTTACCAAAGGCCAATATTATAGGCTATGACACATTTCAGTCTGAACAGATTAACAGTCCCAAGGCTGTAAGATTATCTCAAAGATTTTACTCAACCAATTTATTGCTAAGTATAAATAAGCACAAGAAACAATTACGACATTCACATGTAGATATAAAATGATAACAGTCTCACTCAACTATTTAGACTTGTCAGAGGAATATGGAACAACAATATCATAATACAACAGCAATAAAAATTAAATGTATTCTCTCTCTTTCACAGGCTTTCAACAAAACTTACAGCTGAGGCTCTGCAGCTAATAGCATCTAGCCATGCTAATCTTGAATCTCCAATATTTATACTGCAGCAATCATATCTTGCATCCATGTTAGAGTCAATAGCTGTTAGGTTATGTGAGCACACAGTATTATCTGAGCTTCTGTCCAAGCGACACCGCGACACTATCACACTGGGACCAGATACACCGCTGAAGTCTTCTACTAATGATAATCCACATAAACCCTCTCCACCTCCACTGCCAAATCTATTTCCACATTGTATGGCTTGTTCGTAGAGTGCAGTGAAAGTGCAAGGTGAGGTGTTACCAGGACAACTACTAGCATGGCAGACTCTCAATATTCTGTAGTTAGGAACATAACCTCCTCCGTCAACAGTGACATAGTATGCATTTTCTCCTCGCACAAATCCATACAACATTCTCCTATCAAACTGACTCTCAGTGGCACGATAGTCATCTCTAGTTCGAATCATGGGTGTACCCGTACCATTTCCATATATATACTGACTGAGTTTCATTCTCCCACTTGAACTGCTAGTCGCCATAACTTCATAACTTCCCGCATAGAAGCTTCCCTCAGTAGCAAATGATGTGGCAGTAGCTCCACCACTACCCACTATGCTCACTCCAGTATCTATGGGAGGAACTGTGAGATTACTGGGATCGTACAAGTAACAGGACCTGTCTGTCATGCTATTCACACACACAAACAATCTCTGCTCATCAGGACTCAGGGAGAAAGTAGCAGCTCGATCTGAGAGAGAGACATTCTGTTCTAGTAACAAGTCTCTATTCAATCTTAGAAGTTGATTTCCTGAAATAACAAAATTTCTTCCTTGCGAATCTACTAGCAAGGTGCTATTAGTTAAGAACGACTGTTGAATATTAAACGGCTGTAGATCAAACTCAGAAGTTTTACATACTTCGATTCTTAAGTAGCACAATATGAGTAGCCAATTTAAGTTGCGAGACATTGTTTTTCAAAGCTGCACGCGACAGGCCGATATGGCAAAATTGAAAGGGAGGGCGTAGGGTCTCAGCTTTATGTAATAAATAGTTGTAATACATACACTTCTGATAGCCTCACCCTCACAACTCGGCTTCAGTCAAATGTAGCGCGGATTCTTTTTCTTTTTCTTTTTTCTTTCAAGTCCGTGCTGAGGGAAGTTCTGTATTATAAAGACGCCAGTGCAAATTACATTAAAGCATGTCTATGCGTGGGAATGTCCGCGCTTAGAACCTGCTAAGTGAGAGTTACTTATATAAGGAAAAACAAATTCAACAAAATGCCATTTTTTCTGCAGTCTTCTCAGTCAAAACATCAATAAAAATATTGTTGAAGGTAATGAATCGTGAGGCCATTATATTACAACATACCACTAAGTTTACACCTCTGAAAATACCTGGAAAGTATAATAACAAAAAGTGGGTGATCATAATACTGTCTATAACATCTTTTAATCATCTGCTACACACATACAGATGTCTACAACATTAATCGGATCTCTTCCTGTCACCTCCTGGTACTCCTGTAAGACGTGTAAGTACATGTGTTTCCCTCTATTGTTAGAACACTCAATTTATTTGATATATTTTAACGAACCTTATTATAGTAATAAAAAAATAACAGTGTAAAGCTAAATGTAAATAATATTACTGTGGTGTACCTGTTTTCTACGTCTCAGACATTTGAATTGAACACAAAATTCAAAGGTGCATTGTACCAAATTGGTGTTCAATTCAAATGTCTGAGACGTAGAAAACAGGTACACAACAGTAATATTACTTACATTTAGCTTTACACTGTTAAAAAAGGGGTGTTTGGATAACTTAGTTTTGGTGTTAAATAGGAGGCACTGCCTGGACACCCCAGTTAAAGCCTAATATTGTCTCCATAGTTAGTCACAACTAAATGACATTTGAAAGGAAGATACTAATGGATATAAGCTATTATTTTATAAGCTCACTTGGTAAAGTATGCATTGGTGTAGAAGTTATAAGGGTTCAAAGTGGAGTGTCCAGACAGCGCCTCCTGGCAAACACCTCGCGAGGTGTTATTTAAGCAACCCATTTTAACAGTGTACATGTACTTGCATATACATATATATCTATTAAAATATCACAAAACAACCATATTGTCGTTATTCTAGTCTAAATATGAAATAAAATGTATTGTTTAGGTAACGTAGTATTCATTTGATTCATCCATTTCTAATTTTTTGAATTCATATACTTCATTCTTTGTCATGACAATACTCTCTGACTCCAGATCAATTCCTAAATAAAACATTAAATTATGTACTTATGAACACATCTGAAATCAAAATATTTTATTATTTCTAAACTTTCCACATTATTGAATTAATCATTGTTATTTGTGTCCACTATACATTGTGATCACCAATTATATACAATCAACAATAATTGTCACTGCTGCTCATTGTTTAACAGGTGCATGATAGTGTGTGTACCGAAATCTTATAAAATATACATCTAGTACATTTAACTACACAATAATACCACAATAAAGTCTCTATATATAATATTATACTGTGCATATACCTTGTGGTTCCCCTTGAGGCAATTGGGATCGGTATACTTCATTTGTAGTCATTATTATATTGTTGTCTTCGTTACCATTTCCTGAAACAATTAAACAAATTAAATAGAGTAAGAAATTCTATCTAAGTTTTATGAATGTTTATGTAATAGTTACCCTGTGGGTTTGATTAATTATTACTGATAACAATTCCAATCCATGGGGGTGAAGCCCAAGGGAGGGAATGGTTATCTAGCGAGAATTCAGAAAGTTGCAATGTATTATTTTATAACATAGTTACCATTTCAAGGAATGTAAACTAAATAATAACTGGATATTGTTGTTATGAGGGGAAGATGTGTCCAGTATTAAAAGTTACTACTGCAATGGTCACTCTACTCACTTCTGCAAGAGTGTACTTTGTTTTGTTTCCACCTCTCAAAAGAACAACATAGTAATAGAATGATGACAGACAATAAGGTTCACAAGAAAATGCATAATGCTCCATCTCAGTCAATTTTACATGAGGATGGAGTGAACATGTATGAAAGAAAACTTCGTAAACTTTGCAAAAATTAATACCTTCATAGCTGAAAAAAATGTATTTGTGTATCTTATTCTAGTTTGTAGCTAAATGTATTTATGAAATTTTTAACACATTCTAATAAAAAGATATGTTTTGTCGTAGACAATTTTTGAAAGGTGATATTATGATGGCACTTTTTAGGATGATATCTCATTTATTATAATAGCAATCACCAAGATAACTATGGTAATATGTAATATGTAAACAATTTTTGAAATTTAAATCATAAATTGGCTAAATGCACATAACATAAAAAGGTCCATGCATTCACCTTGTTGTGCCACTGAAGGCAATTGAGATCTATATACTTCATTAGTCGTCATGATTATCTTCTCATTTTCATAACCACTTCCTGAAATGATTAGATTATTGGAGTAATTTATTATGAAAAAAACCACATAACTTAGAAATGATGATATCAATATTTACTCCACCCTAGATATCTTCACAATGCTATTTTTAAGTACGAGACCCATGAATTAAATCACGATATTTTGATATATCACAGTTGTTAATTCACCTGCACAAGCTCATTACTCTTGTAGTTATAACAATCAGCAACTACTACTTTTCCAGGATTTTACAGCTACCATGGTGTAGCTTACACAACTGGGTTAGAATGGCTGATAAAATAACAGCTGGGGGGTTGGGGAGCCCCTACAGCCAACTTTATACTGTGTGAGTTACCAGTCCTAGTGAAGATATCTAGTGTAGAGTACACCACTTATTACACTCATCAGAATAATATGGCTAGAAATTCATTCTCAGGCTTTATTTTCAATTGCCTCATGCATAAATTAGCCTGCTCAGGAAATATTTTGACATATCACGCACTGATTCATGTACACACAGTTCATGCATACACCTTGTTGCATCATTGAAGATAATTGAGATCTATAAACTTCATTCGTTGTCATTACTATCTTCTCTTCTCCATAATCATATCCTGGAATAATAAATCATTTATCAGCATACTATAAAGCTTAAATAGAAGAACTTAGGGAAAGTTACCCAGAGTGCAAAGCTTATGATTGTATGGCTAGCTTTGTGGGAAAACTAGCTAATTTGAAAAACAACAACAACAACATAATTCTGGTAGTCTAAATTTGGAGTCTCCTTCAATATTCAAGAAGATGCTGTCTGAGATGTGCAGCTGTATGACAGGACTGACAACAGACAAACTGAGTATCATAACCCTCTTGTACATGCATGCTGAGGATTAATAAAATTGCTCTTATATTATCATACTATTTTGAGCTTAACTCTAAATTATACTTGCTGACTAGTAACTGGGAAAAGCAACACAGCTGTATTTTAAACAAAAACAGCGAACATTAGGTATTTCATAGAATTTTTGCTTTAGCAAAAAATTTATTGCTCTGTTTTAGCTAAGCAACAGCCTTAATTTCACACACTACCAACACAAGGCTTTATGTATTCTATTCATAACTTTTAACTGTTGGACAATTGATTGCCAAGTATAAACAATACATAATGTAGATATTGTTGACCAATAGCAAATGAACCAAGAACCACCTTCACTCTTTATAGCAAAATAACTCTGGAAGTTTTGTGAGATTATATGCATCCCACTTCATACATCATGTCAGAGACAACATCAAATGGGTAATTAATATTTCCTTGGATGATTCAAGCAATTGCTAAACCAAAGGGTTCTGTTTAGTGAAGTGTGGCAAGGGGTGATTAACCAAGTGAACACAAAAACAAGAGGGACAAAATACAAAAATGACTTATTTGCATCCACACATGTTATTTAAAATATTCCTTTATTAATTGTGATAACCTTGATAGTATCTCGTTTGCTTCTCTTGTTTACAAATTTACTATCCCATATTATATTATTACAAGTGCTTGTGCAATTCTACTTGTGACAACACCCAATTTGAGATTTAATCAAGAATGTATATCAAAGGCATCTAGCATGGAAATATATATATTTATTTATTTATATGAACACTAGATGTACACACATGGGAGAGGGGTTTACACTCTTTATTGCCAAGTTCATTACTCACAAATGTGCTTGTAGCTGTTATAGCAACTGGCCCAGCCTGCCATTTTTCCATATTTTACAGCTACCTTCCTTCCCAATCAGGTCAGAGCAGCTACTACAATATCAGCTGGGGGTGTGAAAATCCCCTATAAACTAACACTCTAAGTTATAATATATAATACCTTCTGATGGAGGTTCTAGATCCATATCTGTTTCACTGGAAATAGCAATTGCCTGAATTTTGGCATTGAACATTGTTGATAGTGTGTCAAATGTCAGCCTGTCATCAGGAGAGTTCTTCCAACATTTTTGGATTATTATATAACTGGAATACACAAATGAAAATTTAGTATTATAATAATAATGGATAAATATGGGGCATTTCCAAACATAACATAAGCCTAGCTCATGACAAGGTATACAAGTGATCACCTCAATCACAATACATACGTCACACCTTTTGTACACTCATTTTTCCAAGTTGAACTCTAGTTCTCCTAATTACAGTATTATTCTTTATGGCTCACCCATAATAATTTACTGGTAGGCCCCTGTATTAGATGCATTTTTATTTGGTTATTGCTTTTATCTGTATTATAGATGAAGAAGTAAAAATATTGGAAATTGTAGCTAAACCAGAAAAAGCACAGACCTAGCTCTTCATAGTTAACACTGCTGATAATTAATTAATTCTTAAATGTTACATAACTTTAAAATTGTATTAACAATTATCTACATCCAAAATTAATCAGTTCTCATGCCACATTTTCAAAGTTGAGTGTTTTGACTCCTCTTGGCTACAATACAGTTTATACATGCATAACAATGCTGCTACAACCAAATAAACTAACATTTCAGTTGTATTGGCAGCATTTGTGGGATAATCCAATCTTAGTCCTTCATCTAACAGTCTTGGAAGATCTACGGTATTAACTCCTGGATATGGAGTCCTCCCACAACTGAAAACTTCCCAGCATGTAACTCCAAATGACCACTATATACAATGATGTAGTTAGGACACATAATTGTACTGGCATTACTATATACATGAAAAAGTTAAGTAGTCACAATTTTACATTGAGATTCAAATTAATTATGAGAATTGTTTTCTCCAACTTCGCAACAGTAATAACTTACAACATCAGATTTCATGGTAAAGATGGTGTCTCGTAAACTTTCTGGAGCCATCCATTTAAAAGGTAGAGCGACTGCTTCATTCTTTTTTAATCTACAATATTCTGTGGAATAAATATCTTCGGACAAGCCAAAGTCAGATACTTTTAAGTCACCCTTGTCATCTAGGCTGCAAACACATAATATATTCATGATACAATAGGCACTGAAATACGTAAAATTTTAACATTGAACTAAAACCCAATCAGAGACTAAGTTACTCTTAGTTGATATTTTTTTCACATTAAAATTGTTAACCTTCACCACACACGTGTGACTGACAGCATTATAGTACTCAATTTATTGATCAGTTAGTCATTCTGTCACACTACAAGAAAATAGCTTTACTTTTATGAAGACTGCATTTACAAGTACCATTGAATTAATCGAGCTTTATTGATCAACTATACATGATTACAATAGTCAATAAATTATTCTTTCATTCTGGTTTTTTTTTATAATAGCTATCTATTGTATAGTAGCACTGTGGGCTAGCTTCTTTGGTGCTTCATTATTACAGTGTTTTCTGCTGCTATGGTAATTTCAATGTAATAAATTTTCATTTTGAAAAGTGACTCAGCTATCATACAATCTTATCAATAAATCCGAAATTGCTACAAAGTGGTTAAAAGTAATAAGCGATTAAATTGTATTGAGCCCTATAGAGAGAATACCAATAATTTAATACATACAGATGAAATGTAATGATGTAATATAACTACATAAAAAATGCTGAAGTACCTTCCTTAATCAGGTAAACCATTTCTGTGAGTAGTAATACGTATCATTAATCAATGGATTGTCTTAAAAGAACATGAATTGCGTAAAAAAAGTATTAAATAAATTTTTTTTACTTCACTGGATTTCATGAAAATGAATCATGCCATTTGTTTACAAACAATTGTATTAAATCATAAAAGTTGGCACCTAAAAGCCCAATTGTAAAGGTCACAATGATGGGCATGAATTTGTCAGGTATTTCTTTCAATGATTTGTTCACATCAATATTGTAAGTCATAATCACTAAAAGAATGTCACACATTGGTACACTACTGCATAAGAACAAATTATTTTCTACATAATACCTTATTGACTTACAGGCAATTTCTTGCAGCCAAGTCTCTGTGAACAATACGATTCATTGAAAGATAATTCATTCCTAGAGCTATTTGATGGCAAAATTTCAATAGACGTTTTCTAACTGAAAATATC
>WLWI01001043.1_pt1 | contig 24307 bp, 35 predicted proteins | sample 6701501 | NCBI WGS metagenome assembly WLWI01 (sample SAMN12718690, study PRJNA515312) | sponge metagenome | isolation source: marine sponge | host: Mycale hentscheli | place: New Zealand: South Island, Marlborough, Capsize Point | collected 2014-11-01 | reverse complement strand
GTCTTGTAGTCTGATATTAATATTAACTTACTATTGAAATTTCTACAGACAACAGATGCAGCCTGTTCATTCCACAAGTCATCACAAATGGTGCCATAAGTGTTGTTATAGCATATTTCCACTCTTCCCGCAATTTCAGAAGCTGCACTTCCATTCATTAAGATAACTTGACCATTTTTACAACCTAAGTGAATACATTCCGGTTAAGCAGTAGTCACAAATCTATACATACATCAAACTTACTGCAGTGTGTGCCATTCCCAGAGTAACCATGTACACATGTGCAGGTGAAGCTACCAAAACCATTCTGACATAGAGCATGTTCATCACAATTATGGGACAGCAAGCATTCATCCACATCTATATACATTCCACATTTACCAGTTTAAGTAAAGTGAAAATGAAGTTAATTGCATATGACGTCAAATCATGCATTCTTTGTTGGTTGTTTTAGTACTGGTAATTGTTGGCATATATAATCACATGGTCAATAATTAATTGTTATATGATTATATTTTAATAGCTTTGATAATAACGAATGGATACAAAATTTAATACAGTGTATTATTAATTTGCTCATGATCGTAATAAAACGTATAATTACCTGAACAGTTTACAAAACCGTTTCCACTGAATCCATTGTTACAGTTACACTCATATGATCCATTACTGTTGCTGCAGCTGGCATACTCAGCACACTGTGATAGATTCTGATAGCATTCATCGATGTCTGAAATTAAGAGAATAATATTGATCAAGATAGCACTAAATGCAATCACTCGAAAATTTCATTTCATTATTATTGCAGCCATACATGCCCACTTGTAAGTTTATCAACGGATCACTTACCAATACAAGTTTTTAGATCACTGCTTAATTCATATCCAATGATGCAGCCACAGACAAAGCTTCCAAATGTATTATTACAAGTTTGATGGCAATTTCCATTGTTCATAGCACACTCATCCACATCTGAGGACACAAATAAGTAATATAGTGATATATTTAAAACGTGTACAACCCTGTGCTTACCTTCACATGATGTTCCATTGCCCCGAAATCCAATATTGCAAGTGCATTCATAGCTACCAATGGTATCAGTACATGTAGCATTGGGGTCACACGGAGATAAAAGGTCACATTCATTGATGTCTAATAAATATTCATTAGCAAATTAATAACTGAATTGTTTTCATTTAATTATACTTACTTGTGCAATTATTAAGTCCATCCCCTTCAAATCCTTCCAAACACTGACACGTGAAAGTTCCGAATGTATTAGTGCAGCTGGCATTATCGTGACAGACTTGACCACTTTCACATTCATTCACATCTTAACAAATATATAAAATATATTAACTCTATGGGCAAACAAATATATATATATATGTATTATTTTTGTTCTTACCTTCACAGTTCACACCATCACCATCAAATCCTTTCTTACAAATACACTGAAAGCTACCAACTTCATTAATACAAGTAGCATTAGAGTGGCAGTTATCTGTACCATTGCCGCACTCATCAAAATCTGTTGATGATACAAATACTCTACATGTTAATACACCCAATAGCATTGTCCTTCCAATTTTCAAAGGTATTATGGAAATTTTTTGGACCTGGTTATCACTTGACTTACCAAAACAGTTGAATTCAGTTCCATTCCCAATGTATCCCTCATTACAGGTGCAATTGTAACTTCCATCTATGTCTGCACATGTTGCATTTCCATCACAGTCATTCAGAGTACTATCAAGACATTCATTGATATCTGCAACCATATAAAAATTGCATCACATTTTATCAAATTTGCTAAAATACAGTCCTATCACCCATTATACAAGCATTTAAAGATAGTTTTTTGTCTATCAAAACTAATAATACACACACTCATTCAATTTTTGATAAATAATTTAAATCTAGAATGTTAAAACTTACTAGAACAGTTATAATAGTTACTATCCAATTGGTAACCGCTAAAGCATGAGCAGTAAAAGCTTCCAATGGTATTGAAACACATGTGCTCACAGCCTCCTTTCATAAAATCACATTCATTGGAATCTAAAAAAATATATTATAGTTAAAAATATGTTATGCAGCTTAATAAAAAAATCACCTCGACATTCTATCCATGTATCTTGTGAATGATCACATGACGTTAATCCCACTAAGCTTCCCTCATGGCCGCATTCCAACAAGTTTGAATCAGATTCTGTGCATAAAAGTTGTTCTAGGAAAATAGGTCCACTGGTGACTGTAGAACGTGAAGGAATTACTCTTGCATCTGGAGTGAAATGGTTTTTTATATCATCACACCATCATATTACTTAACTAGCACCAATACCTTCTCTTTCAAATCCCACGAGCTGATTGCAGGCTACCTGAGCATCAATGGCACGAAATGACTTATTACACACTGTCCCCCAAGCGTTATTAAAGCATAACTCTAATCGCCCATTCATTGTCTGACTTTGACTGCTCTGGTTTCCTCCTGTCAGTCTAAGAGAATTGTGATGGCAATTTCCAGCAGGGATTCCAAATGCTAATAATGGCACATTATTGTCAACACTTGATCATTGTCATTCATTTCATTTCAATTCAACCTACGTTGGCATACGACTCCAGCATCTTCTCTTGGTCCACACTCAAGCCCTGTTCTATTATCATAATTACAGTTCATTAAGCTCAATTCAGATCCATTGCACGCTATATTGCTTAAAGACACAATTGCTTGAGTTTCTGAAAATTCTCCATTAGTCAAAGACACAGCACCTATAGTAGTAATCAATGAATAAAATGAATACTTTCACCCTATATCAACTAAAGTTTACCGTATGGTGAAAACCCAAGCTGTCGGCATGCTACTGAAGCATCAAGAATATCCCAAAAATCATCACAAATGGTTCCATACCGTCCATTAAAGCAAATTTCAATTCTTCCACCAACTAAACCATTTTTGTCTTCCAAAAAATCTTCATACACTACTTGATTACGATAGTAGGCGCTTCCTTCACCCACAAGAAGGCGGGTGTCACCATTATGACATGAAGCTAAAAAAAAATAATAAACTCTGAAATGCTAAGGTTACACTTACATAGGTATTTTATAATTCATAACCACATAATACTGTTACTCCATACCTTGGCATCTTACACCAGAATCCTCTGAATGATTGCAGTTATGAATTGTGGTGAATCTACAATTTAGAAGTCTTTGTTCTGTACCGTTACAAATTAAATTGTCCACGAAAATATTTCCATTTCCTTGGCCAAAAAAGGCATGTGCCAAGGGTAGAGCATCTAATGAATAAATATGATTATGTTTGTAAATAAAAATAATAGAAAACTACAATGAATATAAACTACCTTGTCCAGAATATCCTAATTGCCTGCAGGCTACTCTGGCATCTAGCACATCCCACTGGTCATCACATATTGTACCATAGGAATTGTTTCTGCATATTTCTACACGTCCTTCAGTAGGTATAGTTCCATTCACTAGCCTCAAGTTACCTTCACTGCATACTGTATAAATTAGAATGTAAATAGAGTTTTATATATGCAAATGAATATAAATATACTAACCACAACTAGTGCCACTAGAACTTTTTATAAATCCCTCATCACACACACATGAGTAGCTTCCTTCAGTGTTGTTGCAAGTTGAATGTTCCATACACACACTTGAACTGTCCTCACATTCATTAATATCTAGAATAGTATAGTTTGGTGATACACGCCAAGTAATGTTTCGTTTCTTTTAGTGTATTTGTCTTGTGTCTTACCTGTACAATTGAGATCTTTAAGCCCAAGATCTTCATAGCCACTTCTACATGTACAAGTGAAGTTATTGTCAGTCATTCTACAATTGGCATTGAATATGCAATTAATTTTAGTTGGATCCAGTTGACCTCCAGGTGGGCAGTCACAGTGATAGTAAGGAATATCATTCACACAGATATGACTGCAGTTACCATTGCCAATAGCACACTGATCAATATCTAAAATCAAATATATTATGTTAGAAATAGTTAAGTAATTAAATAAGACTGAACAACTCACCATTGCATTGAACAGATACATCATGGGCATGTGTATAAGACTGGCGTCTGAAATTGACTTCAGTGCAATCTGAAATTTTTTGCTCACTTCCTTGGCAATCCAAAGATTCGATAAAAATGGGACCAATTCCAGAACCAAATGCTAAAGGCCTTAAAACAGAGGCTCCTATATGCAAGATAAATTGACTTAACTATTCATCAAAGAAAGCCAAAACAAAGTTTACCTTGATATGGTACATTTAGCTGATTGCACACAACTACAGCATCATCTTCATCAAATTTCTCACTACAGATACTTCCCCAAACTCCATTAAAGCATATTTCAACTCTTCCTTCTAAAGAATGGGAACCATTTACTAATTGTATCTGCCCATCAGTGCAATTCTCAGGTGATAATGATAGGTCTACAATAACAAATAAGATACCAAAATTAATGTGTATAATTTACATACATGACTTGGCTAGATATTTATTTACCTTGGCAAATTGCTGTAGCAATTTCTTGGGAGTTACAACTGGAAGAAGGCAAACTCCCACAGTCTAGTAAAGAAGATTCATTTCCAATGCACTTGACTCCAGTTAGAATTGTGTTGGTTGTTTCAGTACTTCCTTTCCCACCTATTGCTCCTATTAATATAAACCAATCCGTAATACTAGCTATACCAACAATACTATCATTTATTTTACCAAGTGGTGAAAACCCAATTTGTCTACACAGTACTGATGCATCATGATTATCCCATGAGTCATCACAGACACTTCCAAAAGTGCCATTCAAACATATTTGCACTTCTCCACTGACAAAATCTGTGTAGTGATCATATCCTGCTCCTAGACGAACTGTACCATGAGCACACATTCCTATAGTAATAAAACCATTGTATAAATTTTATATATCTTTACTCAGTCATACAATTACCTCCACAAATAACCCCCACAACATCTGACTCCTGACAGTTGTGCTGTTGTCTATGTGAACATTGCAACAGGTTAGCTTCATTTCCTTTGCAAACCACATCATCCAGGAAAATGGATCCTCCACCGCTTCCAAACTGAATGCCATCTCGTAATGCAACAATTTCTCCAATATCTACCCCAAAAGTCATGAAAACATTCAGTCACATTACTTCAAATTCTCACTTCTTACCTCTGCCCAGTTGTCTACATACTACTACTGCATCACTTTCATCCCAGCGATCGTTGCATACAGATCCATAGACATTGTTTATGCAAACCTCAACACGACCAGCACTTGATGAACTCTCATTGCCATTTATAAGTCTTACATCACCATCACTGCATACTAAAAGTGCACAAAAAAGTAATGGTTTTTGCTATATATGTGTGATAGTTACAGCTTACCACAAGGTGCATTTCTGACTAATATTGTTCTGTTAAAGCCTGGATAGCACTCTCCACATGAAAAGCTTCCATCAGTATTATAACAGTCAGAATTAACACACGACAAAGGATCAAGGGAACATTCATCAATATCTAAAATGGAAAGAGTTTATTATTTTTTTCATTATAAATATATAAAATTACCAGAACAATTAAATCCATTTCCATTGTAGCCGGAATTGCAAACACATTCATAGCTGCCTTCAGTATTTGTGCAAGATCCATTGTTATGACATGGCATGCTATAAATGCACTCATCCAAATCTATACAGACACACATACATACATTCATACATACATTCATGTATACATTCGTACATACATTCATACATACATACATACATACATTCATACATTCATACATACAGTCACCCATACATTAATACAACAATGCATTCATACATACACAGTGAACTAAGAACTGTTTAAATGGCAACTTTTGGACTTACCATCACAGAAACTCCCATTACCAGTATAGCCAATATCACACATACATAGATAGCTTCCTTCAATGTCCATACAAGAGGCATTTATATCACAGTTGTTTAAAGTATCATTGGAACACTCATCAATATCTAATACAATAACAATATTTTTTTAAAAATACAGCTTTGTATGCAAAGAATTTACTTGAGCAATCTGTCCCATTTCCACTGAATCCGAAGTTACAGATACATTCATAACTGCCAAATGTGTCAATGCATGTAGAATTTTCATGACAGTCGATTGGGAACAGAGAATTGCATTCATCGATATCTGCAAAATTAAGTCCCATCATATTTCGTAGAAAAATAAAAGTAATGTACTTACTTGAACAGAAATATCCAGTTCCAGAAAAGCCAATGTTACATGTACACTCAAAACTTCCCTCATTGTTCTCACATGAAGCATTGGGGTCACATATAGTAGTATTTAAACATTCATCAATATCTGTAATGTAAACAAAATTAAAATTGAAATTATACTTAAATGGAAAGAATTACCAGAGCAGAAGGTTCCATTTCCAGTATAGCCTTGACTACAGCTGCACATAAAACTGCCTACTGTGTCTGTACAAGTGGCATTAGTCTCTCTGTGACAGTTGTCTGTTCCTTCAGCACACTCATCCACATCTGTGTAAATACAATATATGCATTACGCACTAGTGACATGGTTCAATTTTATTACTCTTACTGTCACAATAAGTTCCATTGCCTCTGTATCCAGAATTACATGTGCAGTTGAAGCTCCCAACAGTATTTGTACAAGTGGCACTAGCATGACAGTTATGCCCTTCATCTCCCACAACGATACATTCATTAATATCTGGAAAAATATTAAGTGTTCTTGATATTCTACAACCCCACATTGTGATAATCTTCTTACCAGAGCAATTTAATCCATTTGATTCTAACCTATACCCATTCCAACAACTACATTCAAAGCTGCCAACATTGTTAGAGCACACTTGTTCACAAGGTCCTGCATTTATGCCACATTCATTGATGTCTATGTACAAAAAGAGTGAGGAATAGATAAAGTAATTTAAATTCATAAGAAATTAGACATGTACAAAAATATGATTAAAATTTGAATGAATTGAGTGGCTGAATTTCTGTCCAAGTATTAGCAAGAATTGAGCATACCAAACTGTAGTTACTACATTTTAGCTCCCTTGGATGATATAACCTGCACTAAATGCACTGCACATATTAATTATGTACTTACCTGTACACTTCACACTAATATCTTGAGCATGAGTGCAGCTATTAATTCCCAATGTGGAGAAGCTTTCACATTGCAAAATATTGTTGTCAGTTGGTTTACAATCAAGTTCATCTAAAAATATTGGTTGGATTTTGTTGGCATTAGATACAGTCGGTACAACTGAAGAGCCTGATAAAAAAAAAAGAATGAAAGTAAAACTCAAATATCATATCCTTTGTGATTATTTACCACTTCTGAGATATCCACCAGCCAGAATGCAAATTGTGCCAGCATCATCATTATCAAATCTCCTGTTACACACTGTTCCCCATGCCTGGTTAATGCACACTTCTACTTTCCCTTCAGCTGTAGAGTTTGTTACTACTGTATCTACAAGCCTCACACTACCAGTGGAACAGTTGTCATAGATTGTGCCAATTTCTAAATAAATGATATTAGAAAGTAATATATTAACTGAAACTAAATTTATGCATGTAAGAAACCTTGACAAACTATGGCAGCATCTTCAAAACGGCCACATGTTGCTGGAATACCACTATTAACATTGCAGCTGAACAGCCTGTCTTCATTACCAGTACATTCTAAAGATGAGATGGCTATTAGACTATTAGGTTCAGCAAAACGTGAGTCACTTAATGCAATTGCACCTATTACAAATATTTTATATGTAAATTTGAATAATTGCACAATCCTTACACTAACCATTAGGGGAAAACCCTAGTTGCCTACAGACTACTGACGCTGCCTGATTTGTCCACACATCATCACATATTGTGCCATAGCGTCCTCCAGAACACACTTCCACTCTACCAATACTCAGTCTGTCATCTATCAGATACTGGTGTGAAGGTAATACAATACAGTTCCTGTTATTTGTCTCTATGCAAATCCTGGCTTGTCCATTTTCACATGATGCTACAGTTGAAAAATATTTTTGTCACATTTTAATGATGATGGTGGTAATGATGATGATGATGATAATAATAATGATTAATAATACTAATCATTTGATTGGGCATTACTCGGTCCTTTTTTATTGTGTTTACCTAGGTTTAGAAACAATTCACTTACCTCCACACTTCACTCCAGCTCCGCTAGTATTACCACAGTTGTGAGTTCCAATAATATTACTGCTACAGTTCAATAGAAATAGCTCACTTCCTAAACAATTCACATTATCCAGAAAGACCGTAGAAGTTATTGGATATCCTATTACAGGTTGGGACTCTGAAAAATAAAATAGAAATACGGGACAATAAAATACTTTAGTGAAAACTAAATGTTACAGCTACAACACTATCTACATATTCAGTAGAATTAAAAACTTGACTGTCTTGCATACCATTGCTAAATCTTAGCTGTTGACATGCTACCAATGCGTCATGATAATCCCAGAAGTCATCACATACTGCACCATATGTGTTGTTGATACAGATTTCAATATGACCTTCAAACGGTGAAGTTTGGTTAACAAGCCTTAAGTCTCCATCTTCACATACTACATAAAAATTGATATATTATGTTTTAATGTTGCAGTAATGCTAAAAGAAAATTAATAAATAAGTGAATCTACAACCATATATATATATATATATATATATATATATTGTTTTTTTTAGTAATAAATAAATCTACATTAGTTTTTGAACTCACTGCATTGTGATCCATTTTCTCGAGATAGTTTGTATCCATTTTTACACACCATAGAGCAATTAAATCCATCACTTTCAAAATTATCAGGACAAGTACAGGTGAAATTTCCAGGGATGTTCTCACATGTAGCAAGTGGATCACATGGATCAAGCAAACATTCATTGATATCTAAAAGAAATTATTACATATAATTTATACCATCTAAATTTTTGAAATGTAATCATTTGACAGACTAAATGCAGTTTTTATCCAGAATAATTATTTTATTGATCAAAACTACACCCAAAATATACAAATTGCTTTAAATGTCTCCTCTTTCATAAAAAGAAATGTATTATTTTACTCAAGAGTTCGTAGCATCAACAACAATATTAAGACGAAAAGTTGTATTTGTTTTATTAATCTCAGAAAAATCTGTGCTAGGTTGACTATTGACTGTAGAGCCTTTCAGATTATAGGTAAAATAACTAATAAAAAGTAGTCAAATAATCAACCAATCTATGTGTCAGTGATTACTAGACCAGGCTACATGCCAATGAATAAAAAATACAATGTTTCCAGAATATTACAATGCTTTCTATTTTTCAACACAATTGTTAACTTCTAGTCAAAACTTTTACCATCACAGCTTGTTCCATTGTTGTTCAAAGTGAATCCTTCTTTGCAGTCACACAAGAATGAAGAGATAGTATTAATACACAGCTGTTCACATCCTCCATTATTGTACAAGCACTCATTGTAGTCTAAAAGATACATAAACAAAATTTAATGTTTTTGTCAGCTCATCTGACATTTTGTCCTACCTATACAAGTTACTCCAGCATCTTGTGTATGATCACACATGTGAAGCCCTAGTGGTGGTCTGACACAGTCCAATAAAGAAGAACTATCCTCTGCACAACTAAATTGCTCCAGAAAAATTGGCCCAGATCCAATCCCAAAAAAGGCTCCACGATGGGCAATGCTTCCTGAAAAAGTAAGACCCCTCGTATAAGGACAATTGTATGAGCAGAACAAAAAAAATCTGAGTTACCATTGAATTTGTATCCTAATTGTTGGCAAACAATAGTGGCAATATCCTGATTGAAGGTTGAATCACAAACTGTTCCCCAAGCTTGGTTAATGCACACTTCTACCCGACCTTCTAAAACATTACTTCCATTGACTAATCGAATTTCACCATCAGAACAATTGGCTTTTTTTGTAGATACTTGTTGACAGAAGACACCAGCATCAGATTCTTGAGTTGGACAGACATTTGAAAACATCAAAGAATTACAATCTAGTATAGTCTTTTCATTGCCACTACAGTGAACTTCTGATAAAACATTACTCAGTACATTTTCTTCATAGTAGCGCCTTCGCACAGCTATAGAACCTGTAATGATTACAAATGCTAAATTCTGCTAATGAGGCTACTCAAATTATTACCATATGGAGAATATCCCAATTGTTTGCAGATCACAGAGGCATCTTCATTATCCCACTCTTCGCCACAGACTGTACCAAATGAATTATTACTGCATACTTCAACTCTTCCACGTGACAGTTCATCTTTGATGAAGTCTTGAGGAGGCTGCTGAGTTTGCTTCACTACATTTTCATTGGATAGCTGTACACTGCCTTCAATGCAGTTTACTGAGCAATGTATTATAATCTTTTCAATGACAAAAAACAACAACAAATAATGAACTCACTTCCACATATCACAGCAGCATCCTCAGCATGATCACAGTTATTCTTAGTGATGCCATTATGAGAACATTGGAGTAAATTTATTTCATTTCCAGTACAAATCACATTATCTAAAGCTATTAGACCTTCTCCGCTTCCATATACACTGTCTTTCCCATTTAATGGAGCACCTGCTGACACTATATACATAGATAAAAACAACCAATTAATATATGACTGATAAGAATTACAGCCTTGTTTATTTACCATTGAATGAACTGCACACTACTCCAGCTGCCTTGTTGTCCCATAGATCATCACAGACTGTACCATACGTGTTGTTTAAACATACTTCAACTCTACCCTCAAGTCCTTCAGATGGTTCCGTTCCATTCATCAAACGAACTTGACCATTACGGCAACCTATAACAATACATATAGTCAAAAGTTGTATATCCAAATTTCAGTTATCAAAACTTACTGCAGTAGGTTCCATTTCCATGATATCCATAGTTGCATTCACAACTGAAGCTTCCAAAAGTGTCCACACAATTAGCATTGATGTCACAATTATGAAGTGATGAATTGCACTCATTCACGTCTGCAAAACAAAGACACATAAGCCACTTGCTTAAATGTTAGTGTAGTATCCTACATATAACACGACTTACTGAAACATTCCTTAAAACCATCTCCAAAAAAGCCAGGGTTACAAATGCATGAATAAGATCCATTAATGTTGACACAGTGAGAATGGTTAGCACAAGTAGAGAGATTATTTGCACACTCATCAATATCTAAAATAATAAGTACAAGTCAATGTAGCCAGTACTGTCAATTTATGAAGAACATGCCATTTACTTGTTACCTAAAAAAAAGCAACTATGCAGTGGCAAGAATAGCGTAAATAAAAAATGAATTAAATTAGAAAGTACAAACATGAATTGAATACCCTCAAAACACAGGACTTTATTAGGTTAAATAGTAATCTTGATTATAAGCATGTTAAAGCTAAGCTCACAAAGATAACCTCTCAGCAATTAGTTATTAAACCTTACCTAGACATGTTGACTGATCAGAATCAAGAATAAAGCCATTGTTACAACCACAAGTGAAGCTTCCAAATATATTATCACAAGTCTGGGAACAACTGCCATTGTCTATTTCACACTCATTGATATCTGAAGAAGCAAAATATAATCATTTGAAAAAAACCAAAACAAAGATGACTGCCAACCAATAGTTACCTTCACAAGTACTTCCATTTCCTATAAATCCAATATTACATTCACATTCATAGCTTCCAAATGTGTCAGTACAAGTAGCATTTTGATCACAAGGTGGCAAGTCTTCACATTCATTTACATCTAAACAACATGCCCAAGTGAAAAATGCTAATAGAAACTCAATGAAAACAAATAAATCCTACTTTCACAGAAGTTTCCATCACCATAAAATCCCTCTAAGCAAATACATTCGAAAGAGCCATGAGTGTTTTGACAACTTGCATTGTCATGGCAAGCATTGATTCCTTCACATTCATTCACATCTACAAGTAAATAATAGTAAAAGTAAGTGATACAAACATTACAAAGTTTGAATCATAGAGTAAAATAATCATGTAACTCACCACTGCAAATAATTCCATTTCCAATAAATCCCTTGTTGCAACTACACTCAAAACTTCCAATAATGTTGGTACAAGTAGCATTCCTATGACAGTCAGCTAAGCCTTCGATGCACTCGTCAACATCTAGAAAACACTTCATATTATATGACTACAATATAAAAAAACAAACTGACTTACCTGAACAGTTACCTTCAATCCCACTGCCAGCGTAGCCTGACTTACATGTGCAGTTGAAACCACCGTCAGTATCCGTACATGTGGCATTTCCATCACAGTTGTTCATAGTGTCATCCACACATTCATCGATATCTACAGGGATGAAAATTGCATGTAAACTATTGTATTTGAGTGCATAATATTTTCTTTTGCTAATCTAATCTTCAATTGTTTTAAAATACTATAACTTACTTGAACAATTCTTTCCATTTAGGTCCAACCAATAGCCATCTAAACATGAACAAATAAAGCTACCAACAGTATTGGTGCAATAGTGTTCACATCCTCCATTTGTAAAAGTGCATTCGTTGGTATCTAAATCAGAAAGAAAAAACTTAACCATAATTTGAACTACAAGTGTAACACTAGTTTTATAATAACCTTTGCATTCTATCCATACATCTTGAGTGTGATTGCATCTTGACAGTCCCAATAAAGCATTGCCACGACTGCATTCCAATAAGTTATTATCAGAATTAGAACAGATGAGTTGATCTAAGAAAATGGGTCCATCTGGCAGCAATGATCTTGACTGGATTGCTCTACCACCTTCCACACAAGTTGCAAACAAATGACTGACACATATTAAACATTTTCTCACTTACCACTTCTTTCAAATCCCATCAACTGATTACATGCTACTTGTGCATCAATAGCACGGAAGGAGTTATTGCACACTGTGCCCCAGGCATTGTTAATACATATTTCTAGTCGTCCATCCATAGTTAGAGTCAAGTTATTGATACTACCTCCCACTATCCTCACACTGTTGTGTTCACAATTTCCTGATTGGGTTCCAAGTGCTACAAAATATATATTGTACTTAAAAAATTGAAACTGTAAAACTTCAGTGTACATACATTGACAAACTACTCCACCATCTTCTCTAGGTCCACATTGAGTCCCTTGGGATCTGATATGACTGCAGTTCAATATACTCAATTCAGTACCAGTACAAAATACATTATGAAGCACCACTGTCCTTTGACTTTCAGAAAATTCACTATTAGTAAGTGCCACAGCACCTATAATAAAGAGCCAGTCAGTTATCAATATCAATATGCAATTATATATTACCATATGGTGAAAACCCAAGCTGCTGACATATAACAGAAGCATCTTGATTGTCCCACAAATCATCACAAATTGTTCCATATCTTCCATTGATACAAACTTCTACTCTTCCAGCAATTAGTCCATTCTTATCAAACAAATGGCCCTCATAGGATCCTATATCCTGATAAAAACTGTCCCCTTCTCCCACTAGAAGTCGTACTTCACCATCTGTGCAGTTACCTACAGATTGTTATAAGATATAAAGATGACACAACCAGTGAAATAAAATAATTCTATATAATCATGCCATAATCTTACTTTGACATCTTAAGCCAGCATCTTCCATATGACTGCAGTCATGTTCTGCTGAAAACTTACAGTCTAATATTCTATTTTCACTTCCATTGCAAATCAAACTGTCAATATAGATGTTTCCAAAACCTTGTCCAAACATATGCTGAGTCAGAGGTAGAGCATCTAAAAATAAATTGCCTTAGATACACACATAATTTCAATCAGTTTCAGAATACCTTGACCAGAGTATCCTAATTGCCTGCAGGCTACTCTGGCATCTAGCACATCCCACTGGTCATCACATATTGTACCATAGGAATTGTTTCTGCATATTTCTACACGTCCTTCAGTAGGTATAGTTCCATTCACTAGCCTCAAGTCACCATCATTGCATACTAAATATGTTTATTAAAGTAGGATATACTATTTGTTCCAATTAGTAGGGATAAAATGTCTTACCACATTGGGAGCCATTCAAGACAAATCCTTCTTCACAGATACAGGAATATCCACCATGTGTATTGTTACAAAATGAATTATCCATACAAATTGATGTATTAATACATTCATCAGTATCTAAGAATAACAGCAAATAATGCACAGTAATCAAAATGAATTAAATAATTTACCAGAACAGTTGAAATTGTTATTACTAATGTCTTGAAACCCAGCCAAACATTTACAAGTAAAATGTCCATTCTCTACGGTGCAGTTGGCATTGAATATACAAGTTGTGTTGCTTTGATCTAGTTGGCCTCCAGGTGGGCAGTCACAGTGATAGTAAGGAATATCATTCACACAGATATGACTGCAGTTACCATTACTCTCAGCGCACTCATCAACATCTATGGAAGCATTTTACAAATTACAAAAGGTCAATATTTTAATATACAACAACTAACCAAAGCATTGAACAGCAATATCATTATCATGATGGCAATTTCCACGTCTCAGATTAACTTCACTGCATTCTAAAACTTGTTTCTCACTGCCATGACAATCCAAACTTTCAATAAATAAGGGACCAGTTCCTGACCCAAATGCAAGGTTATTTATTGCTCTAGAACCTGAAAAATATAGTACATTTTTAGTTCTATGCTATTTTTTTTTAACTATGAACTTACCATTAAATGGCAGTGATAGCTGATTGCACACCACCTGAGCATCATCTTCATCAAACCGATTATTGCATATGGTACCCCATGCTCTGTTAAAACAAATTTCAACCCTTCCCTCCAATGGATTAGACCCATTTACTAGCCTAATTTCTCCATCATTACACAGTGCTTCTTCAATTGTTGTATCTGAAAACAAACAAGGAAGTATCAGTAACTGAAATAAACAACATATTAAAAAAATACCTTGACAAATGACAGTGGCAATTTCTTCAGAGGAACATACAGTAGTATTCATAACTGAACACTCCAGAAGATAAGATTCATTCCCCGTACACTTGACATTAGATAATGCAGGGTTCTCAGTTTCAGTGCCTCCTTTACCTCCAATGGCTCCTACAGAAGTTATTGCCACATTATTCACACAATATGCTTCATATAATTAAAAAATACCTATAGCTAAATATCCCAGCTGTCTACAGATAACTGATGCATCCTGATTGTCCCAAGAGTCATCACACACACTCTGAAAAGCTCCATTCAAGCATATCTGAGCTTCTCCTTGAACAAATGTTTGAAAACGATCATATCCAGCCTGAGAAAATAGACGAACATCTCCATCCAGGCAATATCCTGAAGAAAAACAACATAATATTAGCATCTTCCATAACTATAATTCTAATCCTACCTCCACACATGACACCAGCTACATTAGACTGTTTACAGCTTTGTTGAAGACTATGCGAGCACTGAAGTAGGTTTGTTTCCCTTCCTTCACAGACAATGTCACTCAGAAAAAATGGGTTTGTACTACTTATGGTATCTCGAATTGCAATTGAACTACCATTTCCTGTACGAATGAATTTCAAATAATTACAAGAGTCAATAGGAAAAGTTGCTCACTCACCTCTTCCTATTTGCCTGCAAACAACACCAGCATCTCTTTCGTCCCAACGGTTATTACAAACTGCACCATAAACATTATTTACACAGACTTCCACTCGACCTGTTATTGTGGAACTTGAAGATCCATTCATAAGCCTAATATCACCATCACTACAAACTAAGTAAACAAAATATTTTAAACATTTGTTACAACATAGTTTCTTTCACATACAGCATGGCTCTTTCGTATCATTGCCACCTCTTCGAAATCCATAATAGCAATCAGAGCAAGAAAAGGTACCATTTTGATTGATGCAATCAGAATAAATACAAGTAGTGATATTCAGTGAACATTCATCAATATCTATATAAAAAACAACAAATTTAAGAATTTATACATATATTAGTAGTTTAATATACTTATAATTTGTATGACATACATACTATATTTCGTATGGTACAGTATACTTGCTAGGAAGTAGTACTGCCTCAATAAACTTAATCAAGATCCATGGAAAAATTAAGCAAATACTCAGTTTTAACAAAAAAACAACAACTGATTACCTGTACAGTTGAATCCATTTCCATAGTATCCAGAATTACAAGTGCATTCATAACTTCCTTCCACATTGGAACAGTACCCATTCTGATTGCAAGGGTATCCAGAAATACATTCGTCAATATCTACAAAAATGCACGTGTACTAATATTTTAAATTTTCTTGATGCGCCATTCCACTCACCATTACAAGTAGTTCCATTTCCAGTGTAGCCAATATTACAGGTGCATAAGTAACTTCCCTCAACATCCATACAATACGCATTCATATCACAGCTATTAAAACTTTCATCTGAACATTCATCAATATCTAGATTTTGTCACAAACATGAAACTATAATTAAATAAAAAAAGGCTTTTGCCTACTTGAGCAATCAGTTCCGTTGCCACTGAAGCCAGAGTTGCAGATACACTCATAGGTACCAAAGGTGTCAATACAAGTTGAATTTTCATGACAGTCATTAGTATATGGAAAGTCACATTCATTGACGTCTAATAAACAAACATAGTTTTTAATTTATTATTTTATAAATTGAGCACATAGCACATTACTTGAACAGAAATATCCAGTTCCAGAAAAGCCAATGTTACATGTACACTCAAAACTTCCCTCACTGTTCTCACATGAAGCATTGGGGTCACATATAGTAGTATTTAAACATTCATCAATATCTGTAATGTAAACAAAAAATTAAAATTGAAATTATACTTAAATGGAAAGAATTACCAGAGCAGAAGGTTCCATTTCCAGTATAGCCTTGACTACAGCTGCACATAAAACTGCCTACTGTGTCTGTACAAGTGGCATTAGTCTCTCTGTGACAGTTGTCTGTTCCTTCAGCACACTCATCCACATCTGTGTAAATACAATATATGCATTACGCACTAGTGACATGGTTCAATTTTATTACTCTTACTGTCACAATAAGTTCCATTGCCTCTGTATCCAGAATTACATGTGCAGTTGAAGCTCCCAACAGTATTTGTACAAGTGGCACTAGCATGACAGTAGTGCCTCTCTGGGCCTTCAATGGTACACTCATCAATGTCTAAAAAAAAAAAAATTAATAAATCTTCCAATAATTATTTACAACCAAACTTACCATCACATTCAAAGCCATTGTTATTCAAAATAAATCCCTGATCGCAACTGCACAAAAAACTTCCAACATTGTTGGTACATTGGTGAGCACAACCTCCATTGTTTTCTTTACATTCATTAATATCTATTCCACAATAAAAAACAAACAAAGAACAACTAATTTCAAATAGCTATCATAAACTTAACACATCCAACTATTTACCTGTGCATCTAACACTGACATCTTCTGAGTGATCACAACTGTGAATTCCCAAAGTTGAGAATCTATTGCATTGTAGTATATCAAAATCTGATGATCTGCAGTCCAAATCTTCCAGAAATATGGGTCTGTCATAGCTAGTACTAATTGACTGCGAAGGAATAATCAAAGAAGCTAAAATGAAGAAGAAAATAGTATGTGGAAATAAATAACTAAAACATTATATGGACAGTTGTCATTACCACTTCTGAGAAATCCTCCCGCTAAATGACACACTGTGCCAGCATCATCATTATCAAATCTCCTGTTACACACTGTTCCCCATGCCTGGTTAATGCACACTTCCACTCTCCCTTCAGCTGTAGTGTTTGATACCACTATATCTGCTAGTCTCACACTACCAGTGGAACAGTTATCATATCTGGTTTTATTATCTGAAGAGACATATGGATAAGTAAACAACAGCAAAAAAATTAAAAGAAAATTGCAATTACCTTGACATATAATAGCAGCATCTTCAAACTGGCCACAGCTGATCACATTGTCTATGTTGACATTACAGTTGTACAAGGTCTGCTCATCTCCATTGCAAGAGAGTGAAAAAACAGATATAGGAATATCTCCATCAGAAAATTCAGCATTACTCAAAGCAATTGCACCTAATTATAAATAACAAAATTAAAAAAATAGGTTATGTATATGAAAATATAGCACTAGAACAACTATCTGGATATCCTATAAATAATTAACTTGAGTATATAACATAACCTAGCTAATTTTTTTATTAGTGTTAAATTATTATGGCATACCATATGGAGAGAAGCCCAGCTGCCTACAGACTACTGATGCTGCTTGATTAGTCCACACATCATCACATATTGTGCCATAGCGACCTCCAGAACACACTTCCACTCTACCTACGCTCAGTCTGTCATCTATCAGGTATTGCTCAGTAGTTGAAACAAAGCAATCTCTATTGTTAGTTCCAGTACAGATCCTCACATCTCCATCAGAACATACAGCTGAAATAGTTTAAATATAAATATTGTATGGGTTATATTCTTCAATTATTACCTCCACATCGTACACCAGCTCCATTATTAATTCCGCATTGATGAGAACCAGCTTTTTCACTACTGCAGTTTAAAAGAGATCCTTCACTTCCAAGACATTGCACATGACTTAAAAATATCGGTGTATTTGAAATGGGAAGTCCAATCATTGGTTGTGAATCTAAAAATAAATACCAATCACTCTAAAAATAAAACAACCCTCATCTAATAATTTTAGAATACCATTGCTATATCCAAGTTGTCGACAGGCCACCAAAGCATCCATCTTGTCCCAAAATCGGTCACACACAGCACCATAGGTATTATTAACACATACTTCAACGCGATAACTTGATGCTCCTCCCACTTCCACAAGCCTGATGTCACCATTCTGACATACTATGTGTAATACATACATAAACATAATTATAAAGCAAAAAAAATTCAAAACAATCTACTACTTACCACATGAAGTATGATTACTTTCTTCTGAGAGTTGGAATCCATTCTGGCATAACATGGTACAATTAAAGCCATCACCTTCAAAGTTGTCCAAGCATTCACATGTGAAATTGCCGGCATTATTGGTACAAGTAGATAGAAGATGACATGGGTTACTTTGACATTCATCAATGTCTAGCCAAAACACGCCAACCAAAAAGATTATTTAGCCATTAAACAAATTTATGACATGCTTACCAGTACAGTTTATTTTGTTGGTATCTAAGGTATATCCAGGTTTACATGCACATTGAGATGATCCGATTGTGTTGATACAGAGTTGTTCACATCCACCATTGTTTATAATACATTCATCAAAATCTAATTACAACCAAATAAATAAACCATCACACTGGCAATATTTCACTAATACCTAAACATGTAACTCCAGCATCATTGGAATGGTCGCACTGATGAACACCTACTGGTGATGAGTATCTGCAACCTTGAAGGTTAACGTCATCTTTCCCACAATTTATGTTGTCAATGAATATTGGACCATGCCCAGAACCAAAGAAAGCATCACGATATGCAATAGTACCTTGACAAAAATATTATTTATAATATTTTGTCAATCATAATTTTGACCCAACTAACCATTAAATCTGTATTGCAATTGACGGCAAACTACAATGGCATCATCTTCACTAAAAAGTCTATCACATACAGTTCCCCACGCACTATTTAAGCATATTTCAACTCGTCCTTCCAGAATGTTAGTTCCATTAACTAGTCTAATTTCACCATCAGTGCAGTTTGCCTTTTGAGTTTCAATGGCCTGGCAGACTACACCAGCATCAGTCTGTTGCACAGGACATGATGAAAAATGCTGAGCTGAATTGCAACGAGTTAGTGAGTCTTCAGAGCCAGTACAATTGACTTCAGAGAGAAAACTACTCCTTGGATTTCCTTCATAAAATCGCCTTGAGATAGCAACAGCACCTTTGTATAATATATTTAACATGAGCAATGTTAGGAACATATCTACATATACAAACATACCATATGCAGAAAAACCAAGTTGCTTGCAAACAACAGATGCATCTGTATTGTCCCAAAATTCATCACAAATTGTTCCATATGAATCATTTAAACACAGTTCTACTCTTCCTCGAGCTAAGGTATCTTTGATAAAATCTTGTGATGGCTGCAAAGTCTCAAGTGTAACTTCGTCATTAGACAGTCTAACACTTCCTTCTATGCAGGTAACTGCAACACAACAGAGGATTTAGTTATTATAATAAATTACTAGTATTTTCGTAACTTACCACCACAAATAACTGCAGCATCTTCCGTATGATCACAGTTGTTGTTGAAGAAGTCATTGTGTTCACAGTGAAATAAATTTTGCTCATCTCCATCACAAACTACATTATCCAATACTATCATTCCTTCTCCAATACCAAAGTTGCTGTCATGCCCCTTTATAGGAGCACCTATAGTGTCTAATACAACAAGCATCAATCAATTAAAATAATCTCCAATAATGACATCACTGACTATTAAAAGCCTTGCACACAACTGCAGCAGCTTGTTCATTCCATAAGTCATCACATACAGTCCCGTAGCTGTTATTGTAACAGACCTCCACTCTCCCTTCATGACCCTCTGATGGCTTTGTTCCATTCATAAGACGAATTTGACCATTCATACAGTCTAATTTGAAATTCACAAAATGCATTGCAATAGGATATATAAGTAGTACTGAAATTTTAACTTACTGCATACTGTCCCATTTCCATTAAATCCAAAGTCACAAGTACACATAAAACTTCCTTCTAAATCTTTACATGTGGCATGGATATCACAATTGTGGGAGGAGAGCGAACATTCATCTATATCTACATAAAACAGAACCGATACTAACCAATACCTTCATTAGTTATTTTAAATATTTTTCTTACTTGAACAATTTAATAATCCATTTCCTGAGAATCCTGGATTGCAAATACAGGAGTATGATCCAATGATATTGCTACAATATGAATGGCTGGTACATGCTGATACATTGCGATCGCATTCATCTATATCTGCATTAGCACAATAATAATGATAGTGTGTGCAACACATGAATAATTATTATGATCTGCTAATGCTTATATACATATGTAATATAATTCAATAATAAAAAAATTATTGCAGGAATAATAGTCAAGTTAGTAAATCAATATAATAAAGTTATTATTACAGTACCATTAAGGGAAGGCACAAAACTAAGAACTTCTTCCATAAAAAAAACCGAAACAATAAGACGCATATACACACTAGCTGTAATATTATGATGTCTATTTATTATGTAATTCAGCTATAGTTATATGTGGTAATACATGTATCTAGTCATAAATGCAATGCCACTGCTAAATAACTGACACATGTCATATTTGCAACAACAACAGGAGAAGTTATATACTTAGACTAAGAATGGGATTTTCTAGGGTTTATAGTTATAGTAACCGTGTACTTAAAATTGTAGATAGTGGTCCATAAGAAAGCTTGTCATTTTTTCTTTTCTTCCTTTGCATGTCCACTGGCAAGATATATTATTACGAAAGAAAAAAAATGGTACCACTAACTAACACATAGGCTAATAGTGCTGTACTGAGTTTCTGAATTAGTCAATAGCATTATAAACAAAAAAGTAACAAGTAACAACTTTAGCACAGAAGCTATGACAAAACTACTAAATTGCTTAGAGCTATCTCTACCAGTATACTTACTTGTGGTAGTTCATCTTTGAAGCTCTCAGAAAGAAAGGTCATACAGACAAGGTCAAAAAATATATAGCAGCAAAAAATCTTGGTAGTATTTTTAAGTAAAATTACAAGAATGTCTAAGAGTCCTTTATTCTTGTTTTTCTTCCTTTTTTTTTTTTTTTTTTTTTTGCAAAAAAGGCATTTCCTAACCATTTTTTATATACATGTACCCACTTCAAAATTGAAAAAGTTCAAATAATTATCGGCAATAAAATGGGTCTCTCAGAAAGTTCTAATACATTGTGACATCAAAATGCCATTGTGCATATATACGCATTATTTTACTAACCATTGCAGGACCTCATATCATCATCCAGCTCATAACCTTTGTTGCAGCTACACAAAAAGCTACCATGGGTATTGGTACAGATCTGATCACAACTTCCATTATTGATCAAGCACTCATCCACATCTGCAATATAAAAACAAAATCTTCAGCATGAAAATTGAGAAAATTACACCTCAGTTGTTGTACCTTCACATTCTATTCCATTTCCAATATAGCCAGAATTACATGAACAGTCATAGCTTCCATTGGTATCAGTGCATGTGGCATTTGCATCACAAGGATAATCTCTGTCACACTCATCAATGTCTACAGCAATGAACACCACATTATGATCATTATTAACAAATTATAAAAAGTTTCATACTAAAGCTTGATAATTCTTACTAGTGCAATTAAACATTCCATCCCCTTCAAATCCTTCCATGCAAGAACACTCAAAGGAACCAATTGTGTTGGAACATGTTGCTTCTACATGGCAAGCACTATCATGTTCACACTCATTGTCATCTAGAGAGAAAAAAAGGGAAAAGACTAATAACATGACGATGATGCTCAGCAATCAACTTACCGCTACAATTTACTCCATTGCCAAGGAAACCATCAAAGCAACTGCAATAAAAACTTCCAATAGTGTTCATACAAGAAGCATTGACATGGCAGTTGTTAGTGTCAAAGTTTTCGCACTCGTTAAGATCTACACAACATTTTATGATAAAAATTATAGCACATCACTCGCCTAAAAAAAAGACAAAACATTTCAAATGCTTACCAAAACAATTTCCTCGAGTACCATTACCCATGTATCCTGTATTACAGCTGCAGCTATATCCACCATCATTATCGGAACATGTTGCATTCCCATCACAATCATTCAAATCTTCTTCCAAACACTCATTGATATCTAATGACATTTTCATATGAATAGTAATGTTTCATTTATAGGCAGTTCAATTGAATCTTACTTGAACAGTTCAATCCATTTTTATTCAGTTTATAGCCAGAATAGCAAGAGCAGATAAAAGTGCCAATAGTATTTGTACAGTTGTGCTCACATCCTCCATAGTTGATATCACATTCATTAATATCTATCCAAGCATAGTATTATAAACATAGAATCTGTAATACACACTATAGTTAACCACCTTTACACTCTATCCATACATCTTGAGAATGAGAACAACTAGCTAGCCCTAGTATAGTATCTCCACGTCTGCAAGAAACTAAATCTGTGTCAGTAACAGAACAGGAGAGTTGATCAAGAAAAATAGGTCTTCCAGAAATGTATGTGAGTGGATTTATCACTCCAGCACCTGAAAAACATGTCACATGACCAATAAACTATAAAATAAAGACTGTACTTACCTTCTCTTGTAAATCCAATAAGCTGATGGCAAGCAACTTGTGCATCCACATCACGGAAAGCATTATTACACACTGTACCCCAAGCATTGTTAATGCATATTTCAAGGCGACCATTCCTAGTCAAGAATTGGGTATTGTCAATGCCATCTTCCAGTCTCACCATACCATCCACACAATTCCCATAGGATGTATTAGATGCTATAATTGTATTCAAGAATACTGAAAATTTGCCAAAAAACAACAACAACAACTTAATTTACTTACGCTGACATACAACTCCAGCGTCTTCTCGGGATCCACAATCCACTCTAGCTTGAGCACTATAACTGCAATTGAGCAAGTTTGTCTCAGTACCATCACATTCAATATTTGAAAGAGCCACTGCTGTTTTAGCTTCTGAAAATTCACTATTTGTTAGAGCAATTGAGCCTTGGTGAAATATAAAAATAGGAAGATAACAGGGACTGGTAAAAAAATTAAGAATAGAAATATACCATAAGAAGAAAATCCCATCTGTCTACAAAGCACTGAGGCATCTTGATTGTCCCATGAGTCATCACATACAGTTCCATATCTTCCTTCAAGACATATTTCCACTCTACCCGCAACCAAACCATTTTTATCATAGATATGAGACTGAGTGTCTCCACGATAATATGAATTTTCATCTCCCACTATTAGACGAACTTCACCTTCGTCACACATACCTGAATTATGAAATTTATAAGACATATTTATATAATTTAACACTCATATTTAGTGTCCAGCTTGGAATTTGCAAGTATCAACATAGGCATATA
>WLWI01001042.1_pt1 | contig 24323 bp, 10 predicted proteins | sample 6701501 | NCBI WGS metagenome assembly WLWI01 (sample SAMN12718690, study PRJNA515312) | sponge metagenome | isolation source: marine sponge | host: Mycale hentscheli | place: New Zealand: South Island, Marlborough, Capsize Point | collected 2014-11-01 | reverse complement strand
TGGCTGGTGGTGTTCGGCGGGGTGGGGGGGGGTTGGGTCGTTGGGGGGCGCACACATTTGTTTGACCACACACATTTGATTAAAAATCGTCTCGTGTCTAGAATTAGTGACATCAATCTTGGAAGACTAATGTGTATTGCAATTGAAGGACCTCAATTAACTGAAGTGAACTTTCACCAAATATTAGATATATACATACAACAAAATCACAGAATACCATTAAGTAGTAAATATTATTAATTTATTTAGAAATTCTGGGGAGGGGGAGGATCCCAGGGCACCCCTACCTCTTTATGAAACCCTGCCTAGGATGTAAATTGAGCGATCTGATTGGACAGTATGGATGAATTATGGTACAATGTTAATAATACCTCCTTGGCTGGAGCAATTAGTAGGGTCTATCCCACGGTGTAGCTAACAGTGAGCAAGAGGTCATAAAGAATGGCTAGAGTTTAGCTGGCCAAGTATGGCTCCTAAAACACAAAATAGTTGTGTGATGATCTTTACCACACTTCTTACAAAGCCGTTACAATTATTTACTTGCTGTCCTTGGTCTTCACTCTGATGTTAACAAAGCCTTACTACATTCACATATACATTGAACAGTCCTAAGGCAATCCCTAGCAACCTCCTTTAGCGCACTAGGCAAGAAGTCTTAGTTCTGCACTATCACTGCCACAGTATTACTCAAACAGACTAAAGATTAAAAAGCAATTATTAGAATGACTTTAAAAAATAAAAAAACGTTAGATGAAATGATTGCTTATGACTGGTTGCAAGTTCTTTGAGATACTTCAAGCTATGCCCCTGCTGTAAGGCATTTTGGACATAGCCATCATGAAGCCACACCTCCAGGCCAATCTCCAGATCATGCAACAGACTCTCTCTGACCTCGCCTAACCTCATCCACCCTATAGATAAAAGTTATTAATTATACACGAAACCAAACATTACTGGTGACATGATAAATCTGTCATGTAAGGTATTTTATATTACAAATTAAACTAACCCCAGAATTTAAATCCACGCCAATATCTTTAAAACCATTAAGCTTGGCTCCAAACTGGAGTGATTTGCTGTGCTGCAGGACAAATCATAAACACTAAAAAAAAATATTTGGTATATCACTCCTTACCGATGCTTTGGACTCTTTTTGTTCCATCTCCCTCCTGTCATCCATTACCTTTATAAAAAAGGAAGAAGAATCAGGATCAGTAGTTAAGACCTTGGAATAAAGTACACTAATCAGCTTACCTGCTTTAAAACTCTCTGTTTCTCTTCTTTGGCTTTCTTCTGCATCTCTCTCAGATTTTCCAATCTTTGTGCTCGTGCCCTTTCCTGATCTGATACACAAGCTTCTTTCGACTGTGAATGGGGTTCCCCTCTTATTTCTGCACCAGATGACTCAAAAAAACTATTTGAAAAAACAACAACAACAACAAAAACAAAACAAAAAACAACAACAAACAATAATAACAAGCATAATTACCGAGGGGTCCACATGAATGCATTGCATGCTACCTTCTGGCAGAAGTCAGCTGCTCCAATACATTCTGCAATTGCAGGTCACAGATCAGCACCACCATGTCATCCACCTATGCACAAACCAGGCAAAGTTTTACAAAATTACAATACTACACACTTGTGCTCCTCCTCCTACAAGCAATACTGACACGCTAGCATATCAAAGTAACAAGTCACATGACCTAGCAGTTTCCAAGTTCAGCCATGTTAGTGGCCCAGTCTACTCAGACAAAACAAGGTTTCCATATTTCTCAAAACCTGTGTGTATCACCATTCAACTGCCCCATCAAAACTCCACCTACACAAGCTTACCAATGTCCACCCAGAAGAAAGCATGAACTCTTTGGCCTGAGAATGCTGCCATACTTTTCTGCTAAATGACTTGTTGGTAGTTTTTATTTTTTTATAGTGTTCTTCATGTGGATTGTCTAAAACATTCCTAATACAAACAAAAATACACACACACACACAAACAAACAAGCACACAGTCACACAGCAGTTCAAATCATCTACTCAAAATGTCCGACTTCACTCACTGAGTAATCTTCAAGAGAGTATCTAAAGCACCCACAGCTTCATCTCGGGACAGTGACGAAGTCAACGCTCCCAAAATCTCTTCCAGCGCCATTTGCTGACCCTTCTTAGGGTGATAGAGCTGTAATGACAAACATACAGTTTCGTCAAGATGGCCCTCCGCCCACTCCCAATATTGCTAACGATACCTTACCTTTCCCATTTCACCAACCCCACCCGTTGTGGGTGTGGTTATATTTTATGCTGACTCAGCGCCAACTGTCTCTACGCTTGACACGTGAATTATGGCGTCTTGTTTGATCCCGGCAATGGTCAGGCAAACTTAGTTAGGGAGGTGGCTGGGTTTTGCTAGTGCTGGAGACATGGCTACAGCATCGGGAAGTTCCGTTCAGGCAGACGGGAGAAGGTAGGTTTAAAAATAAGTATGTATATTGTTACTGTAACTTGTATTATTTTAAATTTCTATTGCAGAAAACAAAAACACCTAGAAGATCTGATTAGAACCTATTTTGTGCAATTAACTGAAGGTTGTGGTAGCAGTGATTGTAATAATGTCAACTGTGCCACTGGTAGTAAAAGTCCCATGGAACGAAGTAAGGCTGCGGCCGCCGCATTGTCTTTTGTCAGCAGCAAAAGTAAAAAAATTCGTGTTTGTCTCCCTAAAGACAAAGTCTCTCATGTGTCTAGTAACAGAGGCCTTCCAAACCTAAACTCCATTCCCCCTACATCATCTGGTTCCACCAATGACACTCTGCCAAGCACCTCCACCAATTCAGATTTGACTGAGCCAATGGAAACAACAGACTCCAGCGAAAGTGCTGCGGTCAACAGGTCACCCTCCAATTGTGACAGCGCAGCCAGTAGTGGGTTGGTACGAATGAACTCGAGCATGTCTTCTGTTCAGATGGAGGCAGCTACTCCCCAACAGAGGCTCGCAATACCCTCCATAGTGGGCGTGTCTTCGTCAACTGATGAAGTGGAATCAATCGGTGAGCAATATACTCGCACAGCTGGAGTTGTGGTGTCACCAGTCCTGGCATCTTCTTTGTCTAGTGGTGAGGTTATGGATATATCTCCCCCAGTCCAGTCAGTTACCATGTTTCATATTGACCATTTAAGTCCAAAGTGTAGTGTTTGTTCAATTTTTGATGGACGCAGGATAACTCGCATAGTCATGAGAGGTTTGTAAGATTATATTGCATAGTGCCCCCTCCCTGTATGAGAAAGGGTTAGAGGGAAATTGGTTCCTTCAAGTATTTCTTAATTGTTGGTTTCCCCGGATGTTTACTGTTTTGGTGTTATATATGATACGTTGTTCATATCATTTTGGTAATTATACCATTGTTTCTCTGTCAACAGCCAAGATAAGAGTTTAAAATTTACCCCAGTGTCTGAAATTCTTGCCTGGTCGAATGCTTCATTAATAAACAAATACATACACATAGTGACATGCATTTACTCTTTCTCTTTGCTTGTGGGATGAGTTTCAGAATACTCTATCTGAAGACACCCTTGCTTACATGCTATATAGAATAGACAGCCTGTACTCTGGAAGCTCTAAGCCAATATCTCACTGTTGAACTTACAGTCTTCAAGTGTCATCTGGATATGTAAAGCTTCAATCTTGGAACTTTTTTTTTTTAGCATACATAGTCTGTAACCCTGACACCTTTCCATTTGTGTCGTGATGGTGCTACAAGCAAGTTCAGCCAGAAATCTTCTTCCCCTCTCTCTTACAGGCATCTAAATGCTCTTTAGCTTTCTGTTCTAATCTTAAGTTTCACAAGTATACTTTTCCCCACAGCTATTATACATGGCATGTACACTATGGAGGATTCTGTTGTATATTTTTACCTTAGATGCTGTCTTAATGTTTTAATCTCTGCACACTCCCTGGATATTTACACTTAATCCTGTCACAAATGAAATAGTAGGAAGTCAGCTGCTTTTTGTCGCTCAGTCTGTCAATTTTCAAGAAGTCAACTTATTATAACCTGCTCTAGTGGTTGTTTTGTCACAATCATTATTATGCACTGGTTTAAGTCGGGAAGGTTGGCAATGTACTTACTATGTTTACTGGATTGTCACTATGCTCTGTGTTGAAGGAATTCAAACTACTTCCTAATAATATTATAAAGAAAAAAGTGTTCTTTTGATGTTTTCCATATCAGTTGATTGTGTAAATGTTTATTATATTCTTAAGTTCTATTGCCAGAGGAATAGGTCTTGCTATAAACTACCTTAATAAAGAGAAAGAGTGATCCTTCCATTTTGTCCATTTCTATTCATCATGATGCATATATTATAGTTAGTAGTAGTAGTAGTAGTAATGTTGTTATTAATTAGGAACGCCTCACCTAGATGATGATATGGTAGTCAAGTTGATACAGAAGGGTCAAAGTGCAGGAGACCCAGACTTCAAAGAGTTGACCGCTCAGCTCTGGGCAGTCTATAGCAATCCGGAGCATCTCAACAAGAGTTTCGTGCTTCCAAAGGAGCAACAAGGTGCCGTGACCAAGCAGACGGGAATCACTGTAGATCTTGCGGCCACCAGACAGTCTTATACCCAAATGTTTGAGTTGGAGTGTGACAGAGTACAGAACACGCTCATCAACGCGATGGACATGTACAAGGTTTGCTTGCAGAGTGTGAAGGCGTTTAAAAATGAGAAGAGTCTCTCCCACATTGTCATTTTGATGGAGAACCCGTTGCTCTGCAGTCCGGAGTTCCTCAAGTCCTACACAAAGCTGCTGCAGATTGTTGAGTCTCTGCCTATGTCCCAGAAGGAGCTCCTGATACAGTGGTACTCCCATTACACGACCGAGGACCTCCTCCAGCTGGTGAGGTCGCTGCAGCAACTCATCACCATCCAGCTGCTGTTTGCCGAGGAAGGAGAGTATGCTCGGTTCTATCTGCCTCAGACCGACCCTGCAATAGCTACAGCCACCAGTGTCTTGGGACTTCTGTACTTTGCCAACCTGGTCAAGACCAAAAGAGAGGGCAATATGAAGGAGTTCTGCAACTCTCTGAACAGCTTCATGGCCAAGATAAAGCCAGAGTTCTTGCAGTCTTCAGACCCGGAGTACGAGCAACTGATTCTGCGCTTGCAAGTTCATCCGTGCCTTGTCCGCACTTTTCCTATTCCAACGACAGAGTTCATCAACGAAGAGCTCAACGAGAAAGTGGACATGGCCAAGGACTACCAGAGAGAGTACACTGGCTCTGCTGGTGAGAAGTCCTTTGCCTTCCTGGCGCATCCCTTCATGCTGTCTGTGACTAACAAAGTTGAGAAGTTGTATCGGGACAACATCGTGAGTATGTACAGTGAGAGACACCGTGCCGTGATTCATTCCGTCCTCACTGGCGTGGCTGACGTCCCTTTCTTAGTACTGAGAATTAACAGGGACACGATTGTGGAAGACACTTTGGTTCAGGTAATTTGTTTTTCCCTTCTTTTTTTTAATTTTGTTGGTTTATTTTCTTCACATTCTTTTTTTTTTCCATTGATTGTAGCTAGCTCTCTTGTTTTGTCTTTGCAGCTTGAAGCCATAGCAGACCTCAACCCAATTGACCTCAGAAAACAGCTTCGTGTTGAGTTTAGTGGTGAAGATGGTGTTGATGAAGGTGGCTTGCAGAAGGAGTTCTTCCAACTCTTGGTGGAGAAGTTGTTTGATCCAGTATACGGTATGTATATGTAGTCACCACTGTAAGTGAAGTAATCCATAGTGAAGTGCTTGGTTAGAAGCTGAAACGAGTGTCTTTGAAAATATTTACTATGTTAAGAGATTCTTTACTTTTATTCATCAAGGAAACCTATGAGCATGAAATTCTTGTCGTATTATTTGATTAATAGTGATATGCCTTATGCTTGAGTTACATACTTGTCATATTTTTCCTGATATCTCACATTCATGGCTACTGTCAATATACCAACATTTCACTAGAGTTGTTTTTCATAATATTCTATGAACAAACTATCTTAATTGTTGCATGTGAAGCAAATATGACCTTATTGCTTTCGCAGTTTTTAGAGCTTGTGACTATTAGAACAGTACAGTCAAACTTTGTGCATCCAGTTGACAAAGTCGTAGGCACATTATGATTGAATTTTTTAGAATATATGAAAATGAAATTTCAAAATTATGGTGAAGCTGTATCTGACGTGCACACTCTCACTGTGTTAAATAGGATATTAAGGCTGTTAGTGTTACAAGAAAGAAGAGTGTAATAAATATTGTAAAAGTTAGACTTGAAAAGTGAAAAAGTCCCAGTGACTTGTTGTTGTTGTTTTTTGTTTGTTTTTTGTTTTTTTGTTGTTGTTTTAGTTACAAGCACCCCTTGATCCCACTTTGCCTGATAAACAAGGTTTGACTGTACTGTCACTGTCATGATATGCCTATAGGTTCTAGAATGTTCTGTGAGGTCGAGCTGCTAGTATATGTCTTAAGTGTTGGTTGGCTATTTGCCGTCGAGCATACTACTAAGTTGTGTCCACGTGTTTGTATGGTACAGGTCTATTCACATTTGATGAATCAACCCAGCAGCATTGGATCAATCCCAACTCTCTGGAGGGAGAGAGCGAGTACAAGCTGATTGGTCTGCTACTGGGACTGGCCATCTATAACAACATCATCCTGGATATTCGTTTCCCTGTGGTCATATACCGCAAGCTCCTCGGCTGTCCTGTGGACTTCTTTGACCTGCCATCTTCCCACCCGGTGTGTGTGTGTGTGTGTGTACTTCGTAATATGCTCTGATTATAAATTTGACTGTTAATATTTAAGTTAGTAGTTGTTGTTATCCTCATGCATATTATGCATACTGATTATTGTGTGATCCAGGAGATAGCCAGAGGTCTGCAGTCCCTGCTGGACATCCCCGAAGAAGACTCTCAGAAGATACAAGATATGATGCTCACCTTTGAAGTTTCTCATGCGGACATGTTTGGCGATCAGGCTTACCATGAGCTCCAGGAGAATGGCAAGAACATACCGATCACCAAGGAAAACAGACAGGTTGGCTTTCATGTGCTATGTATGTAAGGTTTTTGTCGGCAGATTTCTGATGACCAATTAACTATTTTGTTTAATATAATGAATTGGAAGTCCAATAGTCATGTGAACATGGTAGAGCTTAAATTAATAACTTAAGTTTAGTTAACCTTGCCTTTTCATATGATTAAGCACACTCAGTAGAACATTCTGTGATATATTCATCGGTAAAATCTTGTTTGTGTTGAGACTCTCAGTTCATGTCTTATTCATTCTAATCACAAGTTGCCCGATTTTTATCCAGTTCTTTCAACATTATAGGAGTTTGTGGACCTGTACACAGAATGGCTGCTGGTAACGAGCATTCTGCACAAGTTCGCAGCTTTCAAGCAGGGTTTTGATCTGGTCATGAGTCAGAGCTGTCTTGCAGACCTGGTCATCGCAGAGGAATTGGAGCTGATCATCTGTGGGAGCACAGTGAGTTAGACAAATTAACACATTTATAATGTATTCTATTTAGATCCCACCCATATATTCATCATTTAGTGTTATTGGCATCATATTAGGTGCACTTTAACAAGAATTATATCACTCACTTCCATAGCACAGATACTGTTATTTGCACAAGTAGTTATTTAGTGCAGTTTTAAATTGACCTTGGCTGGCTCCAGTTCCTATCACATTGACAGACATATCAGTTTTTCTGTTATTTGTTATATTTGCAGGAATGGGATATTGATGCTCTGGAAGATAGCACGCGCTATGATGGCTTCACTCCCAGGCAGCCTGTTATTGTGTAAGTTGTTTAAAATCCCTCTACTTCAGTGGATATTTTTAGTACATTTTTTTTCCATTGTTGCTAATTGCTGATACACACTAAGCTAACTAGTAAACTATCAGATCTCAGATCTTGAGAATGTGTTTATATGAAAGATAATTGAAAGTACTTTCAATTGAGATACATTGATTAATATTTAGTCTTACATTCACTTGAAGCAGACTTGCCTTGTTAATTTTGAATCATATCTGTGACTAACTGTTACAGCTCAAAATCATTTTCTGCTACTAGTCTCGCTATCACAATCAGCCTTTGACTCTACTTCACTGTTGCTGGAGTTTGAGCAGGCTGGAATGGACATTCTATCTTCAGTGAAGAATTTGATAACATTGTTCATACTATACCCCTGTACTCCATTACTAGCTGTGCTTTAAAAAAAATCTCCAAACTCTTGAATCTATTTAACATCCGATCAATCTATTCTTATAAATAAAGAGAAACATTTAAAACAGAGTGTTGCACAAGGAAGTGTACAAATTGTGTATTAAAGGTTCATTTTCTATGGGCACTGAAGTAGAGGGTAATGATGATTATGATGATGTCAATAATTTAATTATATTTCTGTGCTCCAGGAGCTTTTGGGAGATTGTACGAGAATTTTCTGATACTCAAAGAAAACGTTTGTTAGCCTTCATTACAGGCTCTGACAGAATACCTTTAGGAGGACTTTCAAAACTTAAATTAATCATAGTAAAAAATGGACCGGATTCCGACCGGTAAGTAATAGTGGTTGGTTCTAAGACTTTAAGTTGTGAGCCTTGTTATTAATATTTCCCCTTTGTGTAGGTTGCCTACAGCTCATACATGCTTCAATGCACTCTTATTGTGCGAGTATAGTACCAAGGATAAACTCAAGGACCGGCTTGTAAAAGCTATATCAAACTCAAAAGGATTCGGCATGATATAAAAAGATCATAATTCCCCGTCACATTTGTTGTCCATGATGTTCTCTCTTCTCAAAGCTCCGCATTTTCTCTTACATCAGTCTGTCATTTTTTTTCCATCAATTAATAATTTCACTTTCTCAAAGCTATGTTATATTTGTTCTGTACACACACAACCATAGATTTCTCCATGCAGGAACTGTGCTGAACTTTACTTCTTTTTTATTATTTGCACTGGGATTAAAGTATTGAAAATGTTTGTAATATTATGCTTTATTTAATAAAAAGCAAAAAAATAAATGAAAATATGAAATGTGATGAGTATTTGATTACAAATTTTAAATATTAATGGCTCTCACTACTTTGGCAACTTTTCGTTTCTCTTTGTCTCCTTTTGTGCACTGCATTTCACACCAATTTACAGGATGCATGACGTGCCCGCATTCGCATTCTGCCCAAACCAGGCCAAGTTCATTCTCAGCCGTAGACACCAAGTACATGTGTGCTTCCCCAAATGCAATTACCCTAGCTCTCACTATGTCCCTGGGCCTGAAAGACTGAAATACATTTATGGAGTCTTTCTCCATGGCTCTAATATCTTCTCTCCTGAGAATGCCATGAAAAGGTTCTTGAACAGCAACTCCATTTATGTGAAGGATAAGAACTTTCGCTTGCCTCTCATTTATATTTGTTACCTTACACAAAACTACAGATCCAATCACTGGAACATTCTTGTGGATAGATTTCGAACTATGCACCGATATAGTTGGTTTATCCTCGTTCTTGCTGCTATTGCTCGATATGGAGACCTTTCCCACAAACAGGGAGTAAATTTTTCCACCTCTTGTACAACACCCAGTACCCGGCTCAAAATTTGAAATGAGTCCTAAGACGTCTCCAGGGACAACAATCTCATCCTTGCTGGCTTCTTTCTCTCCAACTCGGGTAATACTGCCTTTGGAGTCGGAATAGTCCATGTCACTAGCCTAAATATCTATTTAAAGATCACCATACGATGGCATGCTGGTGGGCATTAATTGTGTTAACGTTTACTGATTGTCATAGCAACAGAGGACATGCTCGAGTCGCTGGCTTGCCGGTGATGGCCCAGCACAAATATGATTTGACTACTGTGAAGACTGGGAAGGATGGCCCTAAAAAGCATTTTCCTTGGTATGTTGTGACCCAATATGACTCCATGCCAGTTTCATTTGTGTAGTAATAGCTGACAAAGTAACTCGCAAATATTACATTTACATTTATTGTAGGTATAGGGAAAGATTAAACCTGAAGTTCTTAAAGTCCCATAGCCAAACAGCAGTGTTTGATGGGGTAAACTGGACTTTTGTCCCCAGTGGCTTGGATGATTTCAGGACAGGTGTTCCAGGGAATACAAAACCCGGGTTAATTCGTCTTCCTGCTAATCCTGTTCCTCTGATCAATAATAGTCCTGCCAATGGTAGCAAAAGACTGCAGCTGAATGGCTACAGGAGTGATAGTGGAGAGACCACACTGTTCAGGAAGTTAGTACCTTTTTTAAAGTCACTTAGCCTTGTTATTTTAAGCTAGGTTATATGTAAGTACAGAACAAACACACAAGTCAATTGGTGACCAGCTATCCATGGTATTATTGACCATACCCTGCAACTAATTCAGTGATGTAAACTCTATTATCACTTTACATTTTGCATGCACTAGGCTTGGTCCACAGAAACAGATGCGTAGGGAATACATAAAGGCAGTGGAGCTTGGACTTTTAAGACACCCAATAGGCATCTACCCCCACTTCATTGAGGCCATCCCAGAAGGGGTGAGTAGTTCACAGCATTCCTGTAATATTACACCAATCACTAAATTGGTTTGAGCATATTTATTTCTCATGGACAATATTTTTTTTGTTTGATAACCTTACCATATGTAGATGACTGATGAGGTGGTGCATATTCTCGACCCTGCCTTGGCGAAGGAGAATGATGTGAGTGTATGGCATACATTGTTACTTGGTGAAGATGACAACTAATTCATTTCATTGTAGTCATGCTCAGAAGCTTCAGCGAGCAAAGCAGAAACTCAACTTCCTGAGGTAAGAAGTGCTATTGAATGTAGTGCTGCTTGCTTGAAGTCTCATACTCACCATCAAACATTTCTTCAGTGTTTACCAGAAACACTGCCCCTCTGGTAGATTCTAAAGCTTTATGACACCAAAATTCCTTTCATAAAAAGTAGATTATTAGCACAAAATACAAGTGGGTCAGTTAAATTCATTGAACATGAAATTAGTCTGTACTTGCTATACTGGTAAGTGTCATTGTGTGGGCTAACTGTCATGCAATATTTCTTGTTCAGACTCCAGACACAGCTATAAGCACAGCCATTTTGAAATGTGACAGTGATGACGAGTAAGTTATATAGAAAGCTGCCATGTCTGAGTATTTTTCAACTTTTTGTGCCTTACTAGTTCTCAGGGAATGATTTACAAGTTTCCTCTGAAGAAGACGGCCAAAGAACAGGAAGAAGAAGAGAACCAGATGCTGAGTGAGCAAATTATATCTGCCACCCAACAGTCTCGAGTGAATGAGGTCACCAGAGACCTTGTTCAATGGGGCGAGCAATTGGTGAGAAAATTCACGGATGTTGAATAGTTGGCTGTAAGAGTGTGGGTAGGAGAGATTATTGTTTGTATTACTTAGTGGGTCTCTTGAGTGTACATGTTGTATTTCACTGTAGGGGAGTTCTGAAGATCGTGTAAATGAGCATATGATCAGGAATTTATTTGGAAGCGATTATGAGACAAAGGTTAGTATGCTCACACTGTCAGGATGAGAAGAGTCTGCGACTTATTTATTGTATTGTTGTTTTTAGTTTAATAAATTAAGGTGTGTAGTATACACACTTTTAATTTTGACTGTAATTGCATACAACTTCAACATGTCTAAAAAAAAATTAAGTTCAATATTTAGCAATTTGATTCAAATAACAACTCAATTAAAATGGCGTTCATTGGAGTTAGAAAGGGTCAAGCCAGTGGTATACAGTGCATGTGGAATATTACTGGCATTAACTTTACCTGCAGGGTGAACCTCAGATATGATGCCCATAGAGTGAGTGAAATAAGAAAATTTGTAGCTAGTTTCTATTGTTTGTGACTTCTATTGATCTGGTAATATTTAAAATACACACCCAAACATTTCCACATACACACACAACAATAAGCACATACACACACAAACGTTTGACATCACACACTACACACAGAGTATATTTTGTCAAGACACTGTTCCAAATTTTTTTATAACACTCTAAATACAGCTTGCTTACACATTTGCAGTATAGGAGCAACAAAAAGGTTGCATTCCATCTTGTGATTATTTACAGTCACTACTACTGTTGTTTCAATTGGGAAGATTATGCAATATAATAATAATAATTTATTATTATCATTATCATCATAGTAGTACTAAGTAATAGTTAGAGCATAAGCGCGCATGCTCTAACTATTTTAGATCCCGTTTACGCATGCCCAGTTGCCACTAGCAACTTTGTTTATCAGCATTTTTGCAGAAATGGCTAAAGGCAAAAAATAGTGCACACTTACCAAGAGTACCCTAGTAACAATATAGCAACGGGATCTAATAGTTTTTAGTATAGCTCGCTTACCTATTTTTGCTGTTGGAGCACATTATTCGTAATAATAATAACTATTATTTTTATCATTATTAATTAAATTGAGTCAATGCTTCATTGGGGGAGACTTTTAAAAGGTGGTGTGACTTGCACTACAAGACAACCATAAAACTGCATGGAATCAATTTCAATTAACCTTATTGTGAAGTGTTTATTTGATTTTATTGATTTGGGTTCGCACATTACAGCCCATTTCCATGGCTCCTATTCAAGTAGTGGAACTGGATGCAGTACCCAATGAGCTCAAAGCGAGAAGTCATTCTAGAGCTTCCCAGCAATCTGACAAATCTAGAAATCTCTACCACTATTATGGCTATCAAAATGTTGGGCCTAAAAGCGTGGAGATCCATGTGAGTGTAATTGCAATAAGGCAATTCAACCACAACTATTTCAGTTATTGTGTTTATGTCTTACAGGACAGAACTGAGGGAAAGAGAGTCGTGAAGACTAAATATGGAGCCTGGTATTTGCCTAAAAAGCTCTGGAAGCTTCGTCAGTGGGATGAGGTGTGCATATCCATGGTGCTATTACATTGTGCAGTTAAAACTTTTGTGTGTGTGTGTGCATATTTGTGTGTGTGTGTGTGTGTGTGTGTGTAATATTTCTTTCAGTAAATGTTGCACAACTAATGCTTGATCAATCAGATGTGTGTTTCTTTGTGTGATTATTACTTGATGAGAGATAAGGATTGACAGACTGCCTTTAGGTGCTAAGCTACATTGTTGTTACATTCCTTTATTATATGTTCAGCCAATAAACAATCCTAAGCTGTTGGAGGCAGAGGAAGCAAGCAGAAGAGACAAGAAGCAGCAGGAATGGGACAACAATCTAATAGACACACATGGAGCAAAGGCATTCAAAGAATTCATACTCACAAAAAAGTCTGGAGTTCAGATGCCCAGTTTTCTCAAAACTGTAGACCTAACCACATCTGAATGGGTCAACAGAAAAGTTTAGTATTGCAGCAAATATTCAGCATTATTTATACTTTCATATGCACTGAGTAAATTAAATTGGTTTATTATAGCTAATATTCACGACTTGGTTGATCGTGTTATGTTGCGGTTTGGTGGGAGGGTCTGTCAGACTTCGAGTGTGGAATTTTAGTCGACCCTGAATACCAGTTTGCACAATTCAAAAATTCGAGTTCGTTCTGTAACATTGAGAATACAGGAGGCTATTGAAGAAGCATTGAAGGCTAAAAGAGTCGTTTCTAGAAGGCTAAATTTACACTACAAGCTTGATATACAATCGCATCGCTACTTCTATTCCTATATAGTACCGCGCTCTTGGAAGGAAAGAGTTTAAAAAGCTCATGTTCGGCTACATCGTCTGAAAGGGTGGGGCTCCTTCTGCGCTGCTGCTCTACGCTGTAGATGGACAGTTCGCCGACCATGGAGCTGAGCGCAAAGACCGCAAAAGTTGTACTACTAGTGTTTGTTTGTATGGCTGCAAGTACTCCGGTCACCTGGGGCATTGGACAAACAACAGTTAGCATTGGGCTCAACTCCTCCACCCTAGAACAAGGTGAATTGCTATACACATTCCAGAATCAATCTAGGTATCAAATTATACATGGCCAAGACTGCCCACTGAACACTATTGATATTGGAGGCCTGGACGGCCTGAGTGTGGTCCTCCAAAGAACCCTCACCTTTGAGAATTTCTCCAGACCATTTTGTGCCAGCCCTTCCACAGGTGGCATTGCTATTCAGTCCTACAACTGCTCCATAGCAATTGGTGACCACCTAGGAATTTTGCTTATGGTCAATATTGTACCAACATTTTTTGCAACTGCTATCATATTTCCTCAGGCATCCTATGATGCCACGGTTATTGAAGGGCTGAGAAATGCTGCAGTCAGCATCAGAGCACACTCTGAACTCCTAGCACAGACAATGCCTATACCAGGCCTCTTCCTACCTCGATACCGCCTATCAGGAGACACCATGGGTATGTTTCGTGTTATTGAACAGAGGGCGGGCTGTCTGTCGCTGCCGCAGATAGAGACGGTGACAAGTCTCAACAGAGAAATGCAAAACTACTGGGAGATTACTTTAGAAGCATATGCTCCACACTCGTCCAACACTCTAGTGGGATCTACTGTGATCAGGATACATGTGCTGGATATAAATGACAGAACACCAAGCATCATCAGCTCCAGTGGACAAGCAGTAGTGCACCTGAGTGACAATATTCTCCCTGGGACAAGTGTTACTCAATTCAAAGCTAACGACGGTGATGCCGGGATAAATGCTGCCGTCCTTTTTACGACATTGAACTTGTCCTCGCACTTGACTGTGCATCCACTAGACGGTGCTGTGTTCCTATATAGATCTCTCTCTCTGGGACACGTCACAAATACATCCGTAGAGCTTGTGGCTGAAGATGGTGGCATGCCATCACTAGTGTCATCACCTCAGTCTGTGCAACTGTTTATCAATCAAATGAACACATCAGCGTCTCCGCCACAACTATTTATTCATGACATTTCTGGTGGACTAAACAGTCAGCCTGTGGTTTCTGAGACGGTCCTGGTGGGATCCCAAGTTGCAACAGTGGAGCTGCGCAATGCCAAGAACATAGCATCAGTCACACTGCAGCTGGAAAATATTGGACCGTGCCAGTGCTTCAATCTTTCTAGTTCTGTTCGAGGTCCAGATACAATCATGGCTGATATTTTGGTTGCAAATGAGCTCAACTTTGAGGAGGTTTTCAGTGGGAAGTATCGATTACGAGTTACCGCCTTAGATAACCACATGGCGCTGACATCACTGCTGGTTGATGTCATGGTAGCAGATGTAAACGAAGGTCCACGCTTCCCTAGAAACATGTACAATTTCTCTATGTTGGAGGGTGTCCCACCAAGCACAGTTATTGGCCGGATACAGGCCTTGGACCCAGATGGTGGAATCAACGGAAATATTTCCTACACAATTACCTCCCAGAATCCACCGAACTCTCTCGCAGTGGGCCAGAGATCAGGGATTATGTACACAAGCCAAGAAATTGATTTTGAAATGACTCCAGTGATAGACGCAACGATTGTTGCCGAAGATGGTGGAGGTCTCACTGCCATGGCAACCGTAAGTGTGAATGTTATGGATAGAAATGACAACCCACCCATGTTTACTCCAGCCAGCACTAATGCAACTGTCTCGATGACTGAAACCAGCAGCACAGATAGAGTTATTTTTACATTTGTAGCAGAAGATGCAGATTCAGGATGCAACGGCGCAATAGAATATTCCATCCTGTACGCAGATCCCAATGTCTTCCACATAGAGCCTTCTTCTGGCTTGCTTTACCCACTCAGGGCCGACTCCCTGGACTTTGAAGCGTTTACTGCAGCCACTGTGGTGGTTCGTGCGACAGATTTGGGGGACATGGTGAGGTTCTCTGCTCAAACGACACTTCATTTGCAACTGGAAGCTGTGGATGATGAGATCCCTGTCATAGATGGAATTGGTTGTCCTTGTTTTATAACAGAGAATGAGCCCGTAGACTCATCACAAGCACAATGCCCTCCCATTGCAGCATACGATTCTGACAGTAGCTCTTTGAGTTTCTCTATTGATCCTTCCAGTCCAGCTGTTCCTTTTCAAATTGACTCCATCACAGGAGTCTTGTCTGCTTCTTCTCCACTGAATCGAGAAGAAAGAGCTGTGTATGAAGTAAGTATTGTGGTAACTGATGAGGCCATGAACCAGTCCCCTCCAAGTGTCATTACAGTGAGAGTGGTAGATGTCAATGATAAAGAACCAGTATACAGTGCAAACTCCTTCAGTGAGAGTATACCTACAGACTTGAGTGAGGGTGACTTTGTGGTGGATTTGTCAGCAATGGATGCTGATGTTGGCTACAACAGTATTGTGACTTATAGATTTGCCTCAGAAACTTCAAGTGTAACCGACACTTTCAGATTGGACCCTTTGTCTGGGATTCTTTACTCTAGAACTCGACCCACTTTATCCACTTACTCCTTCACCGTGACTGCCACTGATTCTCGATCAAATATATCTACTCAATTGGAAGTTGTTTTAAACACAAATGGACTCAAAAACAATCAGCCAGAGTTTCAACTGTCCGTAGACCACAGAATCGTGTGCGAAGATTTAGCCGAGGGTTCCGTAGTGGCAACTTTTTCTGCAGTAGATTCAGATTCCAATCAAGGACCCAACGGTCGAATCACTTACTCGGCTGTAAATGGTCCTTCCTCCAACTACTCTGAATTCTTCACTCTCCGCGATGGCCAGCTCACATTACGGCAGAGTCTCTCTGGAAGGGCAGGCAGCACGTACGTTGTAAATGTGTCTGCCACCGATGGAGGTGACCTCTCTGCGTACCAGTGGCTCGTTGTGAGGGTGTATGCCAGAGAGTATTTCCTGAACTCCCAGCGGCTGGTGTACAACCCTGATATCCCGGCATGCCACTATTCCGGCTTCACCACTGAAGGCAGTGACACTGACAATGTGGTGGTGGAACTGGACAGTACAAACCAAATCATTGGCACGACAGTTCACTTCACTGCATTGGACGGACCAGACTCGTCCGCTCCATTTGCTATCGTGTCTTCAACATTGAGGACCAGAAGTGGATTCAGTGACTCCTTCAACAACACTGAAGCAGTGTTCATCACACTCCTGGGCCAATACGGCTCCAACTTTTATCTCTGCTCAGCGACTATTGCTGTTAATGACATCAACAACAATCCTCCATACTTCTCTCCATCTTCTTACTCATTTGAAGTCTATTCGAGTGTTCCTGTAGGCGCATCTGTAATGACAATTCGAGCACAAGATGACGACTTTGCAAGTGAAAACTCCATGGTGTCCTACAGCATCAACAGCCAGAACGTCCCTTTCCAGATAGACAGAAATACTGGTAACATCAGTGTGTCTGAATCATTGAGTCCACCCACATCCACAATGTACACATTCTCAGTGACTGCTGTTGATCCTGGGTTCCCATCAGTGACAGCCACTGCTTTGGTGACAGTACGTGTTCTGAATGTTCCCAACTTTGCTCCGGCTTTTGCGAGTGCTGAAGTGGTCATTGTATACTCTGAAATTCTCAATTCTTCTTCACCCCCGCAGCAGCTTTCCATCTCAGATGGTGATGGCAACATAAACAGTCAAAGCATCAATAGCTTCTGCATAGCCTCTGGCAACCACCGCAACTCATTCACAATCAACGACCAAGGTATGCTGCGACCACTCCAGCTGGACTTTGAGAGCGTAACTAACTACAACTTGACCGTGATGGCGTATGACAGCAGTTTGAATCCGATGCGTGAAGTCACGGCAGTTAGAATCCAAGTTTTGGATGAGAATGAACCTCCGATGTTTTCCGTACCCATTTACAATGCCAGTTTGCTGGAAAGTGCCAGTGCCGGGACTCCAGTAGTCACAGTATCGGCAACTGACAGAGACGCTGGGAGCAATGGAATGGTAATGTACTCAATACCTGTCAATGACCAGTTTGAAATAGATGCTAGAACTGGCTCAATCACATCAGCACGGGCTATCACTAACACGGACATGATCAGTTTTATCGTAGCAGCAAGTGACGGAGGGAGTCCTTCTAGGACTTGTACTGCTGAAGTTCGCGTGTTCATAGTGGACATCAACAACAATCTGCCTATGTTCTCAATGGCTAGTATAACAGTATCAGTGCCTGAAGGCGTGGGAATTAGTCACGAGGTCTTCGCAGTTTCAAATAATGTAAGTGACGGAGATCACGAAGCAAATGGAGCGATTAGATATGCTATCAAAAATGGCAACCAGGACGGCAAATTTGCTATTGACCCGTGGACCGGTTCACTCCTGACGGCTCAGGAGTTGGACTATGAGACTGATCTGATCCGGTACACACTGTCAATAGTAGCAGAGGATCTTGGACACCAAGTGATGCGGACGTCCCAGACACTGTCACTGACAATTCAGATTACTAATGTCAACGACAACTTTCCCACATTTACTGCTGTCGAGTACGAGTGCGCCATTAGCGAGCATTCTGGTTCATTTCAAACGCAATGCCAAGTAAGTGCTGCCGATATTGACAATAATGGCATTGCATACTCACTGGTTCATACCACCGACACTCCATTTGAGATTGATGCCACTTCTGGAATAGTCAGCGCCCGCTCCACGATCCGACTGGACGTGCTCAGTGAACCTGAGTACATCTTCCAGGTCCTGGCCAACGATTCTGTGAACGTGGCAGTTGCCATTCTTCGCATAAAAATAAATGATGTCAATGATAATCCTGGCAGACCTGATATTGAAAATTCAACGTATTACATCTATGAGAGAATTCCTGTCAATACGCTCTTATTTTTTGCCCACTACCACGATCCAGATGCAAACACTTCCTTTTCTTCTGTGATATATGGTCCAGATGGAAGTTTCTTCTCTGTTGATGAAGACACAGGAGCCATTTTTCTTACAGAGCCGCTAGACTATGAGAAGCAGGAACTACCTCTCCAGATATCAATTACAGGAGGGAATGTCCACGGTGGTTTCCGTCCGTCGACATACACACTTCACATCTTGGATTCAATAGATGACCAAACGAAGCCAGTATTTAATCCAGATCTGAATCCCAGTGTGGTGTGGGTGGAGAGGAGCCTCCTTCCAGGCTCTTTAGTACTCTCTCTGAATGTTACCAGTGTAACAACAGTCACTTACGACCTCGTTGGCGGTACCGGGATCAGCTATTTCCAAATAGACCAATCTGGTTCAATCACAACTTCACTCCTTCTTGCTGCAGTAGCAAGCTCCACCCTCACCTTGACTGTCAGAGCATTGCAAGGCACTGGAGTGCACACACTCCAGTCCTTCCACGAGGTGACGTTCACTCTCTCTAACAGCGCCACTTCTAAACCGGTCTTTGATTATCCGGTGTTTTTCGCCAGTCCATCTGAGAATTCGGCCCAGCTGCTGCACGTCATCAGGGCTACCGTGGGAGGACTCACAGACTCCATCATCTATGGGATTTCCGGCGGCAATGAGCACAACACATTTTCTATAGATGCTCGCACTGGAGCAGTGTCTTTATCACCTACAGGAGACCTTAACAGAGAAGAGCAGGATCTTTACAATGTCACTGTAACAGCTTCCAGACAGGGAACTTCAGGCACATCTTCAGCTCTTCTAGTGATTGCTGTAGAGGATGTCGATGACTTCAGACCAACTTTGGAAGATATCTTTAACTTCACTGTCTTCAACAATTTTCCTGTGGGACCCAGTGAACCACTGACACGTATTTTTGTCCAAGACAGAGATATTGGAAGTAACGGAAATGTTTCCTATTCTCTGCAGAACCCTTCCCATCCTTTCTCCATATCCAGTGAAACAGGACAGGTGTACCTGACAGAAGCACTCCCTAACATGTCCCATCACTATGAACTCACAGTTGTGGCCACTGGACCATCTTTCACTCCGGCTCAGCTGACTTTCAGAGTCTCAGTCCAACGTGTTCCAACTCAACCATCTGCTCTTATACCTCGTCTTATCACCATCAATCTAGCCGAGAACACAGTGCAAACCACCACACCTATTGGTCAGATCACACTTGCTAATTCTTCACCTCACCCTGTGATGTTCAGAATAACAGACCTGAATGCGAAGGTGTCCATTCTCCCAAACTCTGGAGAGATATACTTGACTGGAGCATTGGACTATGAAGCAGGCCAAAACCTGGAGTACATGGTGGAGATTTTCAATGGTGTAAACACCAGGAGTGACCCTCTAAATATAATCATAGGAGATGAGAATGACAACAGACCTCAGTTCAGGTCCGCCAGATACCAGTTCAGTGTCAACGAGGCACAGGTTGCAGCCGGACTCCCAGTCGGCTCAGTGCAAGCTGCAGACATGGACTCCGTGGCCATCACAGTCTTTACCTATTCCATAGTGGATGTCTCTGTAGCTGGGTTGTTTGAAATAGAGGCCATGACTGGCATCATCAAACTGTCAACCAATCCTTCTGACATTGACAGAGAGACTCTTCCTTACCACAGCTTCACAGTGTCAGTGTCTGATGGAGGCAGTCCACCCCTTTTGGACTTCGCTCTGGTTACCATAGTGATAACTGACACAAATGACAACAACCCAATTTTTCGTCCTCCGAGCATGGCTGTCTATGTTCCTGAGGATACTGAAGTGGGCCAGGTGATTCACACAGCCATTGCATTTGACCCAGATCTTGGTTCTGATTCTTCTGTTTCATACGAATTGGCTAGTGCATCAAGTGTGCCCTTCCTAGTCAATGGCAGCACTGGTGAAATCATCACATCTTCTACATTGGATACAGAGTCACAGGAAGCATACGAGGTCCTCGTGCGTGCCTTTGACCCTGCAAACCAGTCCCACGATGGCGGGATTCTCAACCTGACAATAATAGTTCAAGATATCCTAGACTCTGGACCGGTACTGTTAGGCCCACCAACTGACAGTATCCGTGAAAACTATCCACCCTATTCCAAAGTGACTCAAATTCAAAGTCAGTACCAAGCGAGACCCGTCTATTACAGTATAGTAGATGGGAACCAGCAGAACCACTTCCTTGTGGAGCCTGTCACTGGTACAGTCAGAACAACAACCATCCTGGACAGAGAGAACACCAGCTCATACACACTTGTCATCCAAGGAGCATATGCCCTGGGCTATGAGAGCAACTTCACACTCTTAGTGAATGTTTCTGATGTCAATGACGAGAAGCCTGCATTTCCCTCACCATTCTTGGAGTTCAGTGTCCCTGAAAATGCACGCCCCCAAGTACCTCTCGGGAATGTCAATGTCTGCACTCACCATCAAAACGTAGAGCTGACCTACGCCATCGCGGACAACTTTGCGGCTTCTTTCTTTCAAGTTGATTCGGATGGTAACTTGGAATTGCGCCAAAATCAGACTCTGGATAGAGAGAACGGGTTTGCGTCACTAACTTTTGAGTTGTACGTCATCAGCAAAGGAACTCCTGATCAGTTTTCAAAAACCTTAGTCCGAGTGGATGTCACAGATGTGAATGACCCACCAGTGTTCAGCCAGACGGTTTACACATACACCATTTCTACTCCACTGATGGTAGGAGCACCACAGTTTGCTATACAAGCAGTCGACGAAGATGTCGGCACCAATGGAGACCTTGTGTACTCTCTGTTACAGCAATCCTTGAGTGTATTTTCAATAAATCCAGCAAATGGTCAAGTCAGTGTACTGGATACTTCCATGCTCCAAGACCAATACAGCTTAACAGTTTTAGCTCAAGATGGAGGAGGTCTAGAGGCCTCTGCAACTATCAACATCTCCTTCAGTGCATGTAACTTCAGGAACTTGACCTTTGCTCCCAGCAGCGCTAGAGTCCAAGTGAGTGTTAATGAGAATGCCACTGCTGGATACGTGCTGGTTAGTGGGGGGCTCCTGAGCGTTCTGGACTTGAGTCAAGAAGAAGGAAGAACTATGACGGCGGATGTGAGCTTCTCTTTCCAACAAGATATATCTGACTTTGCTATTGATTCTGACTCTGGAGAGATCACAGTGGTGAGTTTGAATCGTGAAGTGAAAAGCAGCTATCATCTAGTTGTCCAGGCAACCGACCGTACCGATTCATCAAGGATTGCTCGTGCATTGGTGGTTGTCACTATTTTAGATGTCAATGACAACTCTCCAGTTTTCTCTCAATCACTTTACTCCCACGTTGTCACCGAAGAAGATTTGGTAGAAAACAATTTTACGTATATTGTTCTTCCAGTAGTTGCGACAGACATGGATGAAGGAACCAACTCCATGGTAACATACAGACTCACTCAACCTTCCAATTTATTCAGAGTTAACCCAACCTCAGGATTTATCACACTGTCTGCCTCGCCAGAACTGATAGAGGTCGGCACTACATTCCAGCTGGCAGTGGAGGCCATTGACGGAGGTGACCCTCCACTGAGCTCCACCACAACCGTTGCTATCACCATTGTAAATTCTCGAGCTCCACGCTTCACGCAGCAAGTCTATTCCATTGAAGTACCAGAGAGCACGCCTTCCAACACACCCATTCTGAACATCACCCTCGACAGCAGTACTACTGACACTGGTCCGATATCTCTGAGGATTCTGGGAGACAACTTCAACATTCCTTTCAGCATCTCCAGCAGTGGAGTCCTCACCGTGGTGGATCCAAGACTTGACTACGAGACACAAAGAAGGTACAACTTGACAATCAGAGCCAGGAACCAAGATGGACTCGAAGGATTCGTTACTTTAGTAGTAGCGGTCCAGGATACCAACGACGTGGTTCCCTCATTCATCGAGTCCAGTGGCCTCTATATACAGAGTGTAAGTGAAAATCTAACAGTAGGATCTGTAGTGCTTACAGTCAGGGCCAATGACAGCGACTCCTTACCTAATGCTCAGATCAGCTACAGCATCAACACGAACAACTCGGATCTGTTTCTAATTGACCAAATGGGGAGGATAACTCTCAATGGAAGGCTGGATTTTGAAAAAGATCGCACTTACGAGTATGAGGTTTATGCGGAAGACAGTGGAAATCCTTCTCTAACGGGTACTGCTGTGGTGCGCTTTCTGGTGACAAATATTAACGACAACCCTCCCGTATTCCAGCAATCATTTTACGTCACCTCCGTGCAAGAGACAGACACTGCAGGACCCACTGAACTCTTCGTAGCAGCTTCTGATGCTGACAACCTGGACACAATCGGCTACGGCATCGTCGAAGGTCCAGGATCCACTGACTTCACAATATCGCAGAACGGGCGGCTCAACTTAGTCACGGTGAACTCAACATTGACCGAGTATGTGTTGAATGTATCAGCATCTGACGGCATGTTCTACGGATACACTTCAGTGCGGGTGACCATTGAAGGTGTGAATGCTCACAGCCCGGTGTTCAATTCCACCTCATACATGCTGACCGTGAGGGAGCACTCAAATCCAGGAATGTTTCTGACACAAGTGTTTGCCACTGATGCTGATCGAGGCAGCAATGGAGAAATTTCGTACTCGCTGGAAAACAACGCGGGCTACTTCTCCATCAACAGTACCACTGGAGTTATCACGACTTCAACCAATGCTCAGAATATAGACAGAGAAAACAACCCCCCCACTTCGCTGTTGGTGATAGCTTCTGATGGTGGCTTCTCTGCCTTGACTCAAGTTGCAGTTATTGTGGAGGACATTAATGACAACAGTCCCGCGTTTGATCAGAGCGTCTTTCTAGGCTTTACACCCGACAACACAGAGAATAACAACGTAGTGGTTGTGCGAGCGACTGACAATGACATCGGCACTAACTCTGAGCTGACTTACAGCATAGTGAACTCAGACTTCACACTCCCGTTCAGGATTCAGTCTGACACTGGTGCCGTGAGCACCTTTGGTCGCCCACAGTTAGACAGCCAGGCTAACTACCAGTTCAACGTCACAGTTTCAGACAGAGGGTCTCCCCAACGGAACGCCTCGTCATTTGCATTAGTGAACATTACCATCACTGAGAACAGTCAGTCTAGCATCGCATTTGAAGAGAGCACATATATGACCACCATCTTTGAGAATGCATCATTTGGCAATACCATATTTACTCGCATTGCAGTCAGCGATGTCAACAACACTCTGCGGTGCGAAGACTCTGTTGTATATCCGACTACAGAATTCGACCTGGACTTCACTAATAGAAGACTTCTAATAGTCACCAGAGGGCGTCTGAGACCTATCAATTATACTCTACTTGTCACAGCCAGCTGTGTCGATTTTGGCATCATAGGAAATACTGAAGCTAGTAGAGCGAGTGCGCGGATTCTGATCAGAGTTGAGCCAGTCAATGAACCACCGAAGCTGGGAAGCATTACTTACA
>WLWI01001041.1_pt1 | contig 24335 bp, 5 predicted proteins | sample 6701501 | NCBI WGS metagenome assembly WLWI01 (sample SAMN12718690, study PRJNA515312) | sponge metagenome | isolation source: marine sponge | host: Mycale hentscheli | place: New Zealand: South Island, Marlborough, Capsize Point | collected 2014-11-01 | reverse complement strand
GACTCTGGAATGGAGCTTTCCCCTTTAGTATTGAGAGCAGCTAGAGGCCACTCACATAAATAAACAAGAATCAACCTTAGGCAATATATTGCATTTTGTCAAGCATCACCCTTAGGCTAATTATAGCCTTTTTGTTTTTTGATTTTTATAAATCAGCCCTGATGATGGCAGAAGCAGTCTGCTGAAACATGTTGGCATTAAAAATGAATTGTTTGGTATAAAAAATCAAATTGGTATAACATGAATTAATAGAAAATCAGTATATTCCACAATTCATCTGGTTAACGTTAACAATTAACAGAAAATCAGTATTAACTATTGAAAATTGTAATGGATGTAAATAATCAGTAAGTTTAGTTTGCTTCATGTTTCTAGTATCACATATCATTGGTGCAACAATGTCTTTGCTTTTAGTAATGCATTCAAGCAGCTCAGAATTTTCTTGTCCAAGGGCAAAGTCTTGAAGGTCACTTAAATGTGCAGTGGCTTTTTGATAATTTATGTGAATGAAAGTTAATTATTATTAATAATGAATGATTTTAAAGTCATTTGCTTTAAACTTGCATTTCTCTTGATGACAGCTAAATCTCTCATCTGTTTCAACAGTAGCGCTGATGTGGGAGTACTCTCCCGCTGTCACTTGCTTAGTGCACGAAACAGAGTGATGCATTAGATGACCTCTGGTGGATACAGTTATTCTGGCCTTTGGCTAGTTATGAAGCAGACCTAAAAGTTCTTCCATTTTTTTTACCACAGCAAGCATTTGTTAAGCATATATATAATAGCCTATAATTCAGTTAAAGTTGCTGCTCTGGTCTGGACTGGAGCTAAGCTCAGACAATTGTAACCACAGATCAGCTGTAATGAAGTTTATCATAGCTAACCAGTACAACTTACCACCCACAGAGCAGCCATAGAAGTGCTAAACCTAGTTAGGGAGATAAAGACAGCAGTAGGACTGCTACAATTGAGGCCTGATATGCGATGCGCAGAAGGTCAGAAAAATTGCTGATGTCAGCAAATGATCGCTAATTTAAGTCTCTACACCGGTCGTTGGTCCCGTTAGCGGGTGGTCACTGGACAGAGGTGAGAAAGACTGCAGACGCTGTCGGTGCAGGTAAAACTGGTCTTATAAATGGACTGGTCGTTGGTCAGAAAGGTCTCTCAAGAGAGGGACCACTGTAATTGCAAATGAGTTTTTAACAAGCTGGCCTACAATTAGCGAGTGATAGCATGGTTACCTGTACTATTACTCATATATATATATATAGTAAAAAAATTCATAAAAACGTTGAAAAAAATTAGGGCTGCTCTAAAATAATATGGAAACAAGAATTTTAAAGCCAAATCGTTAATTCTAAAGATGAGCATTGTAAAACTTTCCCAAATTAAGAACGATAATTCCACATCCCTATATCATTGCCTTGCTATTTGTCAACTCCCAAAGGTCTGAAAGTTGATTTATATAAGGCAGTGATTTAGAGTTGTAGAATCACTATTCTCAGTTTGGGCAAGTTTGGTAATGTATATCTTTCAAATCAACACTTTGGCTTTAAAATTCTTTTGTTTCCATATTTTTTTTTTAGTAACGCTAAACTTAAATTGTTTTGGAAAAAACAAACAAACAAAAAACTCTTCTAAACAGGGATACAGGGTTAGAGCTACTTGGATGTTGGTTAGCAGTGCTGAGAATCCAAACCAAATGATTCACTCCGATTCATGCCACAATTTTCCATTTCTTATTCAGCTATCCACATCATTTTATTTATTTATATATATTTATTAATTTTATTTCATTTATTTGCTTATTTGTTTATTTAAATGATTTTCTATACTTAATTTATTTACTGACTTAATTGTAATTATTATTATTTAATGATTAGAACACTGGAAGCTTTCATATTTCATTTTCACACATCATATCAGTATTTTCACTTGGCAACTTTCACGCACTTAACCCAATAGCTAGCGGTGATTTACCAGTATCTGCATTTTTCATTCAAATTTGCTAATTTTGTAAGCTGATGAGGACAGCAGTTAGACAGTTGAAACGTTGTTACTATCATTATGTATTTTTAAAAATGTTGAAATAAGAGAACAATAAATTTATTATTAATTACGTGATGTCAACGGAGAACTCCCTAAAAAACCCAAAAAATGTTCAAGATTTACAAAAGGTTTTTTTACAACTAGTTCCCCCCTTTTTTTAATCTTTGCCATGACTTTTCATCTTTGTATGTCATTCCAGTTGTATTGGCTATACTTTACTACAACACCTTAAATGCTTACTTTTCAACATTTACATCACCTTTATCCATGACAGCTTCTAAAACAATGACTAAATGTTTACTTCTGAACGATCAATGCCAAGCATTTACTGTTTTCTCCAATGATCCCTGCAAAGAAGTTGTAGCGATTCACACTACTCTTTTTTTTTTCTCCCCACACTAAGGGTGAACACATCAGCGCTAATGAAAAAAGGTGTGGCACTTGTTGAGCTGCATGTGAGCTGCTCAAAATGGTATAAAAACACGGAAGGCTAGGATGCTTCTTTGTGAAACAAGTATGTTAGAGTCACGCAAGGAAGAAAACTGAAGGATTGTGGACTTGTGCTGGAAAATGCGCTACTGATCTTTGCTAGTAGAGCCCTAGGAATGCGTACAGTTTTCCTCTAAGCTGGTTCAAGGAGAAGAAGGTGATGATATGGAGTAATTCGATTTAATGAATTTTTTATAACTTGGTAGTTTGCACTCTGTGGATTAGAAATGGAATGTGTATAGAGACTCCAAAAGACAACTAATCACTGTTTTTGAATTATTGTTGACTTGAACCAGATTTAAAAGTAAAGTAAAATGTTGTATTATTCCTATGGAAAAGGGGTGGTCAACCTTAAATAGAGTGCTACTGCAATCTCTGATATTTCAAGGATTATTCTACTTGAAATCCTATGAGAATTAGTAGCTAAATAATAGCTATGCACAAAAACGTAGCCCTTGCCCAGTTCACCCCTCTCCACTCCTGCTCTATAAAGTGTTTAGAGAACACTGCAAAGCAACTGACCAGCATATCTAAGTACTAACTATAATACATTTAATAACAAAAAAAAGAAACAAAAAAACAACAATTCAAATTATTCCTTAAGTACGAAAAAATGTGATATCTTACCTCAGAAAAATCCACAACTTTCACTATATGTTTGTGCATATAGGTATATAATTCTTCTCCAGATTGTGCACTCCACAATTTTCTAAACACATAACAAATTAATTTTACTATGATTGAATGCACGGCTACAGATATCGTTGAATTATTATCTGAATTACACCTTAATAAAAATGTCTCATAAATTACATACTTATGAATTACATATCAATATAATCAAGAGCATTTATTTTTAAGATCTGTATAAATATCATAGGAGTGAATAAAGGAGCCAGATACAGGTCTATAGTATATAATTCATGTGTGAATTTATCACAAACAGAAAATTAGTATTTTTTTTACTAGTGATGAAGAAAAAAATCAAATTGGACAAAGTTATTGAGTATGACAATAAAGCTTAGTACACTGAGACACAAGTATACTAATAAATACATACTAGACTCTAGAGGACTTATCAAACAATATTAGAAACTATAATTATACATAGTCTAATAGAGGAAAACAATATTTGGTATTTTTTTTGCACAACACAGATAAATTTTTTTAATTAATGCTATGCTTACCACAATAGCCAGTGAGCTACCATGGCTAATTTCAAGTGTTATGTACATGCAATAAAATTTATATTAAGTACTAATTGAACACTTATTTTTAGTTTTATTCACATTCTCAGTATAAATATTTAAAAAAAGCTTACTATGAGGTACAAATATACAGTGCAGCAGATAAAAAAAATCTCACAATTATACAAATAAGTTTTGGTTGCTATAAATCCATCCAACAAATGATACTAGATTTTTATGGTTTAAAAGCCATTATATAGTCATATATATGATAGTGTGTTGGTGAGTGTAAGCTGCCAAATTGACTGTGAAAATGTAATGTGGGAATGAAAGGAGATGAGAGCGGCAAAACTTGTAACGTGGCAGACTAGGATGCAAGAGTAATAAGAACTCTAATAAAAAGGACTCCTGTATCTATTAATTGGTGAGCAAGTGAAGCAAGAAATTATCAGGGATGTACAAACTCTAATTTATGTATTTACACAAGTATAGAAACACACATTACTTAAAGGAAGTCACCCACATTTTGACTTAATGGCTTTAAGGTAAGTGCAACTTTGAGACAGATGCAATATGCTATCTAATTAAAACTTTACAAACAGACTTTGGTGAAGCTATTGCTATCTGTCACAAATGAGAGAATTGTAAAATGAGAGCACAATGAAAACAAAGTCTCTGGGAAGAAGAAACATCATCACAAAATTGGTTATATCACACCAGCTGAATAACTTTTAACCTACAAAGGACATAGAAAAAGGGGATATTTCCACAAGTTTAAGAAAGGCCATTTTCTCTCTATCTCAAATAGCAGATACCTGTCAAAGGGGATCTCCCTACAGAGTCAATGTGACTGGGGAGGGCGAGGAGTTTGATGTCTTAGTGGAAATACATAGATGTGTTTAATGACACTGGTGTGACCATTTCAACTGCCCATAAAGAAATCCTCACAACTGACAACCTCACTGTAAACTTAAAGTGACATTGGCGCACTAAATTTTGTAAGCTTGCTAAACACAATATTTTAAAAAATGGAAAAATATGTTAAAACATCCTAAGGTTGCTATAGTAAGTGAGAAAGAGTAGTCTAACCAATATTTATTGGCCACTAAGCCACAGACCAAATACAGAAAATCTTCTTCAGTCCTTTGATTTCACACGATTCACGTACTGCAAAAGATTATCATACCCATTCAATACAAGACTAATCATTTCCATTAAGTCCTTCACACAGCCAGGTATCTTTATACATTATACATACTCATCATGACACACATTGCTACTGGATCTTATTGTACAAAAAAAAATCAATTTGGCCTTAATAATACAATCACTGCTATGAAAATATAATGTTAACTGGACATTCTATCCACATCATAATAATGTTGCAAGTACATACTTTTTAGAAAAACAATATTTCAATAAAAAATAAAAAAATCTAAACTAGAGCTGCTGCTGCTGGTCTGACAAGGCCAGCAATAATGAAGACAAAAAATATTTTATGTCCCAAATAATAATGCAATGGTTTTGAGACAAATGAAATGCCAACAAATTTAACAAAGTTTGCTGTTTTGGCGCACGATAAGCTTATTTTTCTATCTTAAAGTGTGGTGAAGTAATTAGGAAAGCGTAAGAATAAGCACTAATTATTAGAATAAAGGACATTTTTTCATCTTCTTAAGCAAAAAACCAGTACTGCTTGATAAAGCAGAGAATTTTGAGTTCAATAATTATATATGTACAAACAGCAAGTTGTCATAGTTAAAGACAAGAAAAATGACTACTTAAGTCTAGCGTCATATGGGTTAAATTACAAGTTACTATCTGAGATCTTTGTCTTTTATCTCCTCCCCCCCTCCCCCAGCTAATTTTAGCATGGAAACAGAATGTTTGATGTTGTTGTTTTTTGCCTAACTAATGAGTGATAGTAGCTCCTGTACTTGAGTCAAGCTAATTCAAATGCATCAATAATTACCTATAAGTATCGGTAATTATCCTTTCAAAATTACCAAAGCTGACATGTTAAAATTGGTGCCTTTAAAGAATTGTAGTGATAAACAATGGAATTTTTTAAAAAAATTTTAAAGGAAAAATATTTCTTATCTCACACCTAGTAAATAATGGTGGTGGAGGGTCTGAACCTACAACTATAAGCAAAAGTTAAAAGGACCAGACACCTACCATATTGAATATGAGTGGTTCTTAACTTTTTTTTGTTAACTGTAGTGGAAAAAACATTATCAAACGTTGCTTTTAATTTAACAAAGAATTTTCACTACCACAAAATGCTACTAATGCTCTTTTTCCAGATTGCTTGCTTAAATATTGCTTTTGCTACATAGTTACTCCTGTGATACTTAAACCCTTCTCAAAAATGGATAATATTCTTGCTAGTGATATGCTTTATTTGTGTACTATATTAACATCTAACATTGTGAAACTAATATACAATATACAACTTTTTAGTTGTTAGATTAATTGTTAAAATTGTCAGGATACTCCCAGCTAAAATATGTTTACAAGAGTGAAGTGGAAACAAAAAAATAATAATGTAAACACTCAAAAAGAAGAGGAAAATTATGGGGTTGTAAGGAAAAACAAGTGCTTCAGGGATAAAAGTATCACCTACATGCAGATTCTTTCTCCCTCTTTTCTTTTTCTCTCTTAACACATTGCTATGGCACTATATAAAATTTAGCCAAACACTCCAGTGTGCTCTCAACATTGTCACTATCTACAAATGTAGCTAATCAACACATTACATTTACCACACAAAGAATATCAGCATCATGTATTTCTCATCAAATTCATCTACATTAATTATGTACCACCAGCATTTCAAGGCTGTTCACCAATGTTATGTACACATACTCCTTACTCCTCAAAAACAGCAACACAACAACAACAAAAAAAAAACAACAGAAAATAATGCAATACTTTAAGTATCACTTACGCTGAAAAATCAGCAGCACCAGTAGCAGCTAGAGTTGCATTATAATTCAAGCTTGCCCCCCATACAGCTCCTTTGTGACCTTCAAATGTACCTATCCAATCTCCAGTATTACCCTGGCGTAGCATTGGTTTTCCATCTACATTAGTAGGTATCAAAAGAAAAATAAGTGAATAAACAAACGAATGAACGAACATATCAATAAATGAAAAAATAAATTTAAAATTAAAAATTCTTTTAGTGAAATTAAACCACACACTTGCTGACAACTCCACACATGACTTCATCAGCTCTGTGGGTGTTTACAACTGAAAAAGAATAGCAGAGAGAAAGCTAAGATTGATAGTGAGGTAGTTTGCGTTTTCGTTTTCTATCACGAAACAATTTCACCCTCCCTCTTAGGACTTAAGTTATACCATGACTCACACAAAGATGCAAACACACACACAAAATAAAAGTGATCATATATACACACACAAAGAGAAGTGAAAATTAACTTTGTTACCCCAATAATGCTGGACTGGACACTGTTCCTAATTGTTTCTCTATTTCAAAGAAATCTATCATAATTAGCTTTTTTCTGTGTGCTTACACATTGTAAAATCATACAAAAGGTATAGTTCACAACAATTGATAAGTGTTTTTTATGGCATTATAATTAACAAATTTACACCTCAGTCCTTACTGCATTATTTATACAATCCTTCCATGATTATTAATAATCATAGGAAGAATAATAATTGTAGTAATAATAATCTATAATATAATAAGCTTGTGTGTCAGCAACAAAGATGATGATGACAGCGTCTATTCATGTGTAATTCATTAGCTTAAGTTGGTTGGTAAGCATAGTAACCGACTGACCTGGTAAAGTATCATCACATTCTCAGTAGTGGGCGACTGAGGAAGCAATGGTGATAAATGAAACGACAACTATTGTTGATAAAGCAGGTATAATTGGCGAAGAAAGGACAGCAAATGTATCAAAAAGGAAGGCAATAAAATGTAGTTTCCAGTCCCAGTCATGAATAAGGTCAGAGAAACTGAGAAGCAGGAGAGATAGACAAAGGAGGAGAAGGGAATCCATGGGTCAAGAAGAACTAGGAAGAGAGGAGAGGAGGACAAGAAGAGCAGAGATGGCTAAGGAAGAAAGAGAGCAGGAAAGGTAACCTGAAGCAACTAAGCCAAGTATAATAAATAATGGATAAAAATACCTTACACTACTGCAATCCTAATATATAAAACCTAGTACAATTAAGCACCACTGTGTGGCGGAGAATTGCTAGTAATAATAACAATAATAAATAATAATCCATTTAATAATACGTTTGTGTGTCAGTAACGACAACAGTGACCGACGACGGTATGTATTATTCATGAGCTTAAACAGTTTGTTAAAGCATTGCCATAACACTGAATGGGTAAAGTGTCATTACATTCAATAGAAAGTGTTAATTGTAACTAAAAAGCAGCTGGAACAGATGAGGGAAGGCGGTGTACGTTTCAAAAAAAGGTGTAAGTACATATGAAAGAGAAGGCAAAAGGGTGATTAATTGTAACTAAACAAGTGGAATCGGCGAGGTAAGGCGGTATAGTAAAAAGAAGGCTAAAGTATGAAAGAAAAGGCAAGATGGAATGATTAATTGTAACTAAAAAGCAGGTGGAATCAAATCGTCAAGTAAAGGTGGTGTAAGTTTCAAAAAGGAAGGTGAAAATACGATAAAGAAGACAAATTTTTCATAAAGCCCAAGTCCACTATCATGATAGAAAGACAGAGAGATTCAGAAGCAAGAGAATTAGACAAAGGGAGAAGGAACTCTATGGCTCAAGAAGAAAGAACTGGAAAGAAAAAAAGAAAAGAAAAGGAAAGGTAGAGACTAAGAAAAGCTGAGATAGAGGGGGAAAAGAGAGCAGGTGAGGGAACTGATGTAACCTTAACCAATGGTAGAGAATGATAACAATGAATAAATCATTTCTGCTACTCACTACTGCATTCTTACTTTGCAGTATGTTAACACCACTGTGGTCGGGTACTTGCTAGTATAATAATAATAATAAAAGAAACAGAGCAGAAACAATCTAAGAATCTGAACTTAACTAAGTATGTATATTGTACAATGATGGCAATACCATAGAGGTTAACTGCTATGACTACAGTAACTATTTTAAGATGTTTCAGTGTTTGGACCTTCATTAGCTGAAGTGAATTCGAATAGTGATAGTAATGTAGAATAAAAGTCAAATATCCTGATGATGCAAAAAGATTAATCAGGCGAGCACAATAAGGGCTTGTACTGTTAAACTAGTGGTGTGCTTGAGTACAATAGCGAACAAGCCCTTGTGCCAAATAATTCAGACTACAAAGGTGTAGCTATTTATGCCAAAACTACATTCATTAACTTACAATATTTTAATAACAATAATTTATAACTACAGCTTTTCTTTGGCCTAGCCCCTTGGCTCACTCCACTGGAACTATTTTCTATTGTGAGCGAGACACTATACAGGGGTAACAAATTGAGAATCGGGGAAAGGTGAAACACTTTAAAAAGACAAGTATATAGCCATTAAAAGAATTTCAGCAGTGTCTTTGCTAGTAAATTTGTGTTGTAAGCATCTTATGCTTACAACACAAATTTACTAGCAAAGACACTGATCCATTACTTTTTATAAATATGTCATTACTGAAATTATGAACTGTATTATGTAGTTTGGAAATTATGGTGGAGGCAATGCAATGACCAGTATGAGCCTTTACAGTCACTGAGACAGTGATGCAGACAGACACAAGTCTTAAAAAAAATTCAGACATGGAGTTTATTGCTTTTCTCTGATGCACAAGTTATAATAATATTTCATCTACAATTTGCACAATTTTGAGCTGTGCACACTATTATTTGTCTGCCAAAAATCATATTTGCCTGACCTGGTGTATTGCTAAAATCCAGGGTTGGGGTCAAATACTTTTAATAGTATTTAAATACAAATACAAATACTTTGAATAACTCAAATACAAAATACAAATACAAATACTTTCGTAGATGTAGTACTTCAATTACAAATACAAATACTTTTGAATTGCATCACAATTACAGTAGGTAAAGCGTTGCATGGAAAATAGATTATACCTGACAAACATTAGTTCTTCAAAAGTTTTGTACTTTGAACAGTGTTAGGTTAAAACATCTTTCCGGCTATGCTATAGAATCTTTGAAGCGGCACTAAAGATACAGGACTGCATAAATACACTGGAACTATATAGTGTTGAAAGTATGTGGTGGTTGTTGTAGGTGTGATTATGATTCAGAGGCACAGTGTTTTTTTTTCTATTACTTGACAGTGCTGGGTTGGATTCACATTCAGCAACTTGCCCTTTATTCATATACATTCAGTTAATTTAACTGCAGATTTTCACAATAGGAGGTGGAGCTATTTAGTTTTTAATTATTATAATTATGCCAGCATGGACCAAATAACACTTGATTCTGTACTTTCCAGAACTAAACACAAGAATAAATCTGTTCATTAGAAATATGTTCCAAATCTTTATTCTCTATTTTCTACTAATACAAAAACTCGCATTCTTACCTTATGATTTTTTCAAAAGTATTTCAAATACAAATACAGATACTCACTTTTTAAATCTTAAAATACAAATACAAATACTCCAAAAATGTATTTAAATACAGCTTAAATACAAATACTCATGTCCAACCCTGCTAAAATTGTTATTAGTTACCATGGTAGAAATCACATTATATGAGTTGCACCAAAATTATTGGTAGAGTTTAGCTTAATCATGATCACGTTATTCTACAAAGAATCCGGTGCTATATTTCTAAAGTAAAAGTTATACACACAATTGCTATGCTCCACTTTGCCAAGCCAGTTCCTTTGTAAAAATTGACCCTTGCAATGACATAATCTAAAAATAAAATTAACGTGAGCAGTTGGGTTGCGAACGACTGCACCGTGGCACTTGATGTACTAACCTATGCAAATTAGGAATTCAGGAGCATAAGGTATTTTTTCCAATTTTAACCACTTTGTACAGTTACATCAGTCCGCTTTTTTTTCCCCTTACTTTTCTCGACCCATGTACAGTGTGTATCAGTGAATGCTAACACTACTGGTGTCGCTGATGACAACTTGCCTAACCAACTCAGCTTTATTTATGAACCCGTTGCTGCTACCAACTTGGTCCAGCTAATGAATTATTCATGAATACACACTGTTTTCGTCATCATTGAGAGACAAGAGAATGTAGATGCCCGCTTTATCAAAAATATAACAATTTAGCACTCAACAATTGTGTACAATACACCTGACTGGCAAGCACAGCTTAATTTTAACTTCTCTTTGACAATGCATCCATATAAACTTTAGTACCTTTGCAAGCACTGATTAGGTAGTATCCTGTAGGAGTATTATCACTATAGCAGAGGTGTACAACAGGTCTGGTATGGCCTGGACAGGTAAGAGGTGTCTGGCGAGCGGCTGAAGACATCAAATACAGTCTACCGAAAGATTGAAAGCTCGCTGATATTATAATTGTACGTTGGGGAAGCAGACGTATTGCGGCAACACCGACCTTTTACCAATTTATTCAGTACGCTCCTCCCCTTCTTGTTGCTTGGCAGCACGATACGTAATAAGTTCGCAGCTAGCTGCTGCGGTGCGTTATTCTGTTTCATCTTAAATTCAACTTAAATTAAGCTGCATGGTCAGCTACGTAGTTGACCGAGAGTTATGGAAAAATTAAGGGCTCCTTATCCTTCAGACCTTTGTATCGAGAAAGTTGAAGAAATTAGTCCAGATAGGCCCTGGTGAGTAGCTATAATGGGATTGTAACTAATTGTTGTTGTTGATGTACAGTAGGAGAAATCCATTGATCACCACACATGTATAATTACATTGCTTTCTTCAATAGAATTCTCTCACCTGGACATAAGGAATTTTATTGAGATAGCCATTGCAAATTCAATGTATACACTGAATTAATTTAGCTAGGTTCAGAATTTAGATCAGAACAAACCAATTTTTCAGTCAGTGTACATTGCTTGGTATTCTGTGAATAACTATTTCAGCATAATCTTGCCACTATTTGTGAAGTACAGTATAACCAATTGGACAAGTGACATTCTGCAGTATCCAATGAATAATAACTATATTTATTAAACTGCTCATGTGCGACGACTATATCAACAAGTTTACTGTGCTGTAATTGTTTGTATAACTTGGGGGGACGTAATAACCCAACTTGATAACTCTGTACACAGGTGATGTGTGTAATATTGTCTTAAAGCCACATCCTGTTTACTTGAATGCATTTTTCCTATGTGACAACAGGTATTAGGCCTAGGCCTGCTCAAGTACATAATTATAAATATAAAAAATTAAAGTGTGTTACTTTAGCAGCCGTGCTTGTTGTCAAGTACTCTAAATCAAAAATAATGAGAAAATGACCAGGGAAAGAACAACAAGAGAATACACGTTGGATTAGAGACAACAAATTACAGTAATTATGACATTAGCCACCCACTAAACATCAGCCATACCCACAAATGGACACAAAATAAAAGCTTCACCTTATAGATTGAGTTAGTTTGTCATCAAGTCTATTGATTATTACCTAGCACATTATTAGTGCTGCCTTAACTTCATTTTAGAGGTTATCAGATACAGTTAATAGGCAAGTATGCAATGGGACTTATTTTAAATCCAGTATTTGTGTTTTGTCGCTGATGTTGAATGAAGGTGCAGTTCTGGTAGGATGAAGATATATGCTGAATAAGTATTAGAATGGAGTGCTGAGTTATATTGTACCTTTTTTACATTTAAATGCTTTTTGAAAAGTAACATTTTTATCAGTCAATAGCCCGTTTGAAACGCACGAAGTAAAAAAAAAAAAAGAATTTATTTCAAAATTCAGGTAGAAATTAGTTCAATGTCCATAAAAAATATTTCAAGAACAATACACAATTGGCTGTTCACAGTTCTATGATTCTTGAGGAATAGCTAGAAATAGTCTTTTTTCCACATGAAAACTTGGGTTAATCGATGAAATGGAGGAGGAAATGGAATTTTGGCTAATTTGCACCATTTTAGAAAATATGTAGGAAAAGTAATAGCGAATTGTATCCTTCAAAAACCATAATTATACCAGCTATTGTCAGGAATTCTGCCACATTCGACAGATTAATCCAAAGCTTTTAATTTTTTGGAAAGAATAGTATTAAGTTCATATCTCTTCATGTTGTTTTGGACAATCTATTTAAGGAATGCCAGAAGGAAGGTATAGCTAAAGACACTAAGCACACTGAAACTATTTCTAAAGAAGAAGAAAACCAGCTCTGGGAGACTAAAGTTTTGGGTGTAGAAAATCCAAAAGCACTTCTTGAGCCGTATTTTATCTGAATTGGACAGAATTTTTTATCAGGGGGGCAAGAACATCGAAACCTAAACTAGCACAGTCACTTCCCCTTATTTTACTATATAAATCTGGAAAATTGTTTTAAAAAATAATCCGGGTGGCTAACTAACTTAAAAAAGTAAGCCAAAAGTGTTCCCATTTTCCCAATTCAAGTGCTGGCGACAGGTACCATGTAACCATTTTTTTAATGATGAAACTGAGCTGAAAAAGAGGGACTTCAGATGATTCTACACGGAAATCCCTCTTTTCTGGCCCACTTTCATCATTAAAAAATGGTTTCTTAGAACAGAAACCTGCCTCAGTGAAACACTTTATCACTATTGTCAGCTAACGAGAAAAAATTTTATGACAGTGCTTCCTCTAGATCTCACCAACTATTCTTGGTACACTTTCTTCATTTTTAGGCCTTAACACTATGCATGCCTGGAAGTTACTTTGCTATATGCAATTCCAGCAATGATTGGATGTTAAATTTAATTATTTGTATATTTTCTAAGAGAGGCTTGATTAAATGCATACTTAATGAGTCAAAATGATTATTAAGTCTTTATTCTAGTGTTACTTATACTGTATGATTTATTAGGTCCACTATAAAAGCAGCTGTCGTGACAAGTTTACTTACTTCCCTATTGTATAATATTATATTTATATTGGGTCAATGTAAAGCTCTATCTCAAAGCTGCTTTCAGTGTTAGGCCAGTTTGCCTATTTTGTTTGCAGCTGAACTTGCTATATCCAGTGCAACCAAGTATTGATCAAGCGGTTTCAAATCATACTCTATTGTACAATGATTAGAACTTTTGGGCTTCCTTCCATCCAACAGACACCATGAGATAAAACAAGAGTTGCTAAATGGGACTCTAACTGGTATAATTGGTATAATAGTGTCAAACAAAAAGTATTGTGAGCTGTTCAGAAATGTTTGTCTAACTTGTGTAAAGCTGTATGTGATATAATATATACATGTCCATACATAATTCTGTTTTAAACATTGATTATAATAATGTAATTGTTATTTAGTAGGTCTAGGACGAGACCAGAAGCTAGAAGTATAGCTCAGCATCATGTTCAGGGAACTATCAGGGAATTATTTGAACCTACTGAAGTTACACCCTTTAAAAGTTAGTCATTTGTACTTAATTATTGCACTGGCAAGTACACCGCCACAGTGGCTTGAATGCAGTAGCATAAGGTACTTTTTATCCATTCTTATTATCCTTTACTTGATTTAGTTACATCAGTTAAACTCTCCTGCTATATTTCCATGGATTAACGTCTCCCTTTGTCTCTCTTCTCAGGCTCTCTGTCTTCTGTCATTATATGAGTACTTATGTTTTGTGAAGCTTATTGCCATTCTTCACTGACTTCACCTACTTTTAGTTAAAATCAGTCGTTGTTTCTAATCGTCTTAAGTTTCCTTAATTGCCTTCTGCAGAATATAATATACTTAACCCATTCAGTTTGAAGTGAGACTTTACCAACTCCGGGTTCAGCTAATTATTCATGAATACACACCGTCATCATGGTCGTTACTGGCACACAAGCTTATAGATTCAATATGAATATTGACGTTGTCAGCATAAAATTTAGGTTACTGATTTATCAGATTAAGTACACTCACTGTAGCTAATTCAGTTTTAGTGTATTGAATACTATCCATTAAAATATTGACTATCCCTGTAAAGCTCTGTTGTGTTTTTGAGTTGTTATTTTATTCAAAGTCTCAACTACTCTTTGTCACAACTAAGTCGATACATTCGCTTTGTTTTATTATTGTTTGCAACTTTTCATGCACTTTAAACTATATACCTGTAATGTATTAAAGGAATAGATCATTGGTAAGCAAGCGAAGAGAGCGAGACAGTATTAAGGGTGGACAATTGAAAGTTGGTGAAATGTTTGGCGTATGAGCTAAGTGAGTGAGACACTATCAGGGGTAACACAATTAAGAATTGGAAATATTTGTTTGTTTATTGGCAAGCGAGTGAGACACTTACATGGGTTACTCAATTGAGATTTTATGATGTTTATTAATAATTGGCGAGCGAGCGAAGCGAGCGAGACGCTATCAGGGGTAACTCAATTGAGAATCGGGGATTTTTGTTTATATGTATGTGGGGACGTACATATATCATTTGCACTCTGACCCTCATATATTTTTGTGTTAGCTCGGTGTTCGACCCCATCCCTAACTTCACTAAACAGAATTTTCTGGTTTAGCGATCATAACCCGTATCATCCTAGAAATTGAATTATTTACTGCTTTGAGTTCTTTTGTGGGTGTAGTTTAACTCAAAAACTTGCCTGAGTACCATTTCAATTCGAGTTAGTGGCGGTGGTAAGTTGATATGCTATTTGTCATAGTTATAAGCCCTACGCAACAGTATTTACTTCAATATTCATTGTCCACTAGACTAACCACGAAGGTAAGTCTTGTAGGTATGTCCGGTGGTGTGAAAGTATTGTGAGTTACAGCTACTATTATGAATGCCACAAAGAAAATTTTACTCGTTTTACTCTTCTTATTTTTCAATTCAAACAGTTGCGGGGATGGTTACTATGGCATTGAATCCCCCTTTCTGTATTATGCGTAATTTAAAAACCCTCTGTTTTTTGTTGTTGTTTTTTTGTTTTTGAGCTTCTAAGTGCAGCTTGTCGGTTGTCAAGAGCCACTGGTAGTCAGAATGGCTTCTAAAGTAGCTACCACTACTGGGCGAAGCTGAGATAAGTAGAAATTTCATATTTGTTAACTAAAGTTACAAAAATAACTCTGGCCTTTTTTTTTGCTTTGTAGCTGAGAGCTTGTTCAAGAGTTACTGGTAATAAAAGTAGTCAGAATGGCTTAAATTTGATACTACAGACTTATCACTACTCAGGATATTAAGGTAAGAAAGTTTTTCTGTGTATATTTGCTGTAATTAATGTTTTACTACTAAGAATCCATTGTTGTCATCATGTAATAAAAAAGCAGGCAAAATTCATCATATAACAATATCAATTATAGTTTTAAGCAAATAACAAGGCAGGCTCGCTTGCCATTTGTGCTCAAGCACACTACTAGTATATTTTTGCTTATTTATATGGTATGTGCGACCCCTTATTTTGCCCGTGCTACTAATTATGTAAGTTGGTAAAGTGTCTTGATAAAATTTTTAAAAATGACTCTACCGAACAGTGAGTTGCGAGTCCAATCTATTATTGGAACAGCCCTAAATGCCTGAACTTTTTGTTTTATTTATAATAGCATAGCAAACCCTGCTTTTTGTCAGAAGCTATGGTTGTTTGGACAGTCGGAATGGCTTATATTGATACTACGGAAAATAATTTCGTATTAGCCAGCTAAAAATTAATAGTATGTAAGTAGCTTACTAGAAAATTGAGCCTGTTTTCAACAGCTACTGGTACTTCACATAGCAAGAACAGCTAAATTTGTATGGACTGCAAAAGCTACTATTTAATTAAGGAAAATGAGAGAGTAGTAGTTAGCTTATATGAACTTTTAATGGCTATCAATTTGTAACTTTCAACAAGCACACCACTAGTAATTAAAATAAATTTAGTATTTATATAAACTCCAATATATATATATAATAAAAAGATTTTATACACATCAGTAAAAATTATGATACATAATTACAGTTAAAAGTTCTGCAGTACCAAATACTGTGTTTTTATTATCTCATCTGTAATTTTAGTCTATAGCTGATCTAAAATTATATATGTTGAGTTGTCAAAATAATACTTAGAAAAATGGTAAGTATATGGATATAAAGATATCGCATATATATATTAGGTCTGAAAATTTATATTTATTGGATAGTGTAGATAATATATCTTCATGGATTCTCTTCTCTTTTTTATTTTGTAGAAAAAGTCACAAAAAATTTTATTTTAGAAAATAAACGTTCGGCAAGTCGGTCTTCACAAACAAGAAATCCCATTCCTAACAAATCTATAAGGTGTTCTTCTCACTACAAGTATGTTCAGCCCAAAGTAATCTCCTCTATTCAGGTACTGATGTAGTACATATGCTTATAGTAGATTTGATATTTATATTTCTTGGATTTGTTGTAATAATATGCTCTACAGCTTAGACACTGTTGTTGTTTTTTAATAAAAGAAAGCCATATGAAAAATGGCAACAGTTTTCTAACCCTTAACATAGTCTAGTGAGCTGTGTACCTCCCCCAAAATAGAAATGTAGAGCTACTAGCTAGTTATATACACACAAAAGCTAAATGCAGACTACCCAATTGAATAAATATTTGGACAACATGAAAACGAATAAGAAAGGAAAAAGGACAGAAAGTTCTGTGATATCATCAATATTTTATATTTCTCTGATCATAGATCATTAATACTACAATATGCACAAATATACTTTGTCTTCAATTTAATCCTCGTACTTTACTACGATGTGACCACCAATAGCATTTCCTCTGAGGGTGAAGGGGTCTACATCTAAACTCTAGTTTCTCCTAATTTTCACTGTTAAACTGCACTAAATAGAAGTCATTAGATAAATTGATCTACTAGTTACTTCTTTGCACACATCTCACAGTATATAGCTCCACCCTCTAATGCTGATATTTTTTCCTTCAGCAACATTTTCTGTATCAAACCATGTTTGGGACAATGCAATCGCAATCATTATGGCATGGTAAACTCTAAAGATTCTTTACAGATACTGAGCAAAAGAAGGTTTATTTCACACACAGCAGAATTGTGTGAGAGTAATCAGAGAGTGTGTACAGATTGTGACATTAATTCATTAAGTCATCAATAGTGTAATCATACTACTATGCCACTATGGAAAGTGTATATGTACATGTAAATGTAATATATATATATTATGTATATATATTATATTATATATAAGTGCACATGTAATAGTTAGGATACCTATGTTACGTTAGGCCTTGAGCTGCGAGTGCAGCAAAAATGCTACTGGAAACTAAGGATTTTACACATTGTCGATTTATGTATGCAATATAACTGTTTTAGAATGTAGCATCAGCCAAAACCTAATAAAAAAACAAAAAATTCTTGACGCCTGGTCATATTGCTCAAATTGTGGTGAATTTATTTCATATACCCACCTCTTAGGAAGTAAATGTCCAATCCAAAATTTGTTTTTATATGTCTCCAATACTTAGAGCCATCATACTAAGTCAATTGCACCATTCCGTTCAGTTCTTACAAATTTTACAGTCTCCTTGGAGGGGGGACGGGGGGGGGGGGTTTAGCCAATGTACTTCTATTCTAAGCTTTCTGCAGTTGTGTGTTGTTGATTAACTAAGTGGTAACTTTTTCAAAGAAGAGCCTAGCATTTTCAAGAGAACTTCTGAGTAGCGATCATGTGAAGTACATTACTTCGGTTTCTATGTTTAGTAGCCACTTTCTAAGGACAAAGCAGCAGCAAATAATGGTCTCCTTCATTACTTATAGCTCCACAGATATTTTCTGTATGTGTGAAAGCACTAACGTAAATGAGATTTATATGTGATACTTTATTTTTTCATACTGGATTACAGGATGAAACTGAAGCCAGGGTACTCTTATAATTACAATTATCAAGTTATGACCTTTCATAAAACCTAAATTAACACTCACCTAAAGTGGTCTGGAGTAAAAATGTGAAAAAATCTTAGTTGTCGCCTGGGATTCGAACCCAGGGCCACTGGCTTTAGCCACCAGTGCTCTAACCACTGAGCTACAACAACCCTCGACTTCCAAGACTCTCACATTTTTCCTTTATATTGTTGAGTAGTACCACTTGCTGCAGTCTTGTACTCAACAGACCACCAATTATGTGCGGTTCGACCGGAAACACCTCCCCCTCTGAAGAGGAGCCATAATTTGTGGATTAAAAAGGCTTTAACATCACAATTATCAAGTTCTGATCCTTCATAAAAACTAGATTAACACTTTCTCACCTAAAGGGGTCTGGAAAAAAAGCAAACAAAAAATGTGAAAAAATCTTAGTTGTCACCGGGAATTCGAACCCAGGGCCACTGGCTTTAGCCATTAGTTCTCTAACCACTGAGCTATGACAACCCTCGACTTCCAAGACTAATTGTGATGTTAAAGCCTTTTTAATCCACAAATTATGGCTCCTCTCCGGAGGGGAGGTGTTTCCGGTCGATATCAAAAAGGTGTTCTGACAGCACATAATTGGTGGTCTGTTGAGTTGACTGCAGCAAGCGGTACTACTACAGTATAAAGGAAAAATGTGAGAGTCTTGGAAGTCGACGGTTGTCGTAGCTCAGTGGTTAGAGCACTGATGGCTAAAGCCAGTGGCCCTGGGTTCGAATCCCCGGCGACAACTAAGATTTTTTTCACATTTTTCCTTTGCTTTTTTCCAGACCCCTTTAGGTGACAAAGTGTCAATCTATGATTATAATTACCTGATTAAAAATAAAACAAACTTTTCCTATAAATCATTATTATTTTTAAAAACTTTTTCATCACTTCTTATGCTCTGGTGGTATTATATTTCATTAGGCAAATTACAAAATAAAATAAAAATCCGAATTCAATGGATGGACTTTTTAAGTAAATTATTGTCCCATCGCAAATAATCTAATATACATTTTTTTAATGTTATTGTAGCCACTGCCACTCAAATCTTCATGTCATGAAGGAATAGTTAAAATTTCTAAGGTAAACACAGATTTTTATTACTTTTGATAAGTATTACAGAATGTTCCCCTGCATATTGTGGAAAGTCAAGTTTATATGCATATTTATATTACTTTAGTGATAAGTATTATCAGGATATTCCATATTTAATTTTCCTTTTAAACCAATGTTAGCCGAGTCATTTTAATACAAAAAGTGTGGTATTATTTTGAAATACCATGGCAGTGGAAAACTAAAATAATGATCTGATTGGTCACAATGTTTTCTTCACGACCTCAATTCACCGTTATCCACTAGGCTATATCGCAGCTAAATTCCTTGGCAATGCTATTTAGCAACTGTCAGAATTGTATGAATAATAGTAGAACCGATAAAAAACTTTCTTTGAAAAAATATAATACAAGATTATGGTCTTCTTAAATGCAGAAATGAACTGTTGTTATCTTTGGCTATAGTATTAACATATTATAGCATGGAAAACTGTGGTAGTCTGGTAAATATCAATCGTGTGTCAAGAAATTTTACTCAGCTTTACCTCGTGAATTTTGTCTCGTTCCATTCATGCTATTGATCCCAAATGCCACACTTTCCATGCTATTAGTATGAATAATAGCACGGGTAGCCATGCTATTTGGGATTAATAGCATGAGTAACGTGATTAAAATAGCGTGAGGTAAAGCCGAGTGCTATTTCAATTGATTTACAAGGGCAATTGATCCCTAATAGCACAGGTTACTTGTGCTATCACTAGCTAATAGTAGGCCAGCTGTTATTTGCATTGTAGCTACACTGTATTGTTCACTTACAATCTCTGTATTTCAGGATTAGCTTCCTCTGGAACTTCATTTTCAACCTATGGTTCCTCCTAATCTGTTGAAAAGATTCTGTCTATTACATGTAGAGCTTCTGCGATAAGAATGTCATTGCCTCAAACTAGAAATTACTCAAATTATACGTTTCCAAGGCTAGAGCTTCATGTATGCACACTTACCTGTACTATTTCACTTTGCTACCATGGTATTTCACTTAATTTCCAAGTTATTTCACTAAGTTACATGCTATTTCACTTTCACCGTGCGACTTTAATTGAACAGCGATATTTTTTCCAATAGATTTTTGAATGGCAATTTACATACCATACTATTATATCTCCAAGCAACATGGGAATACTTAAACTAAGAAATAGTCTCTCATTTAATTTTTTTTAAAGGAAATAGTAGTGGTATCAATTTTTAATTAATCGCTTACTTTATATTTAGTGGTTTTTATGTTAATGGTCGGTACACTCTATTTATAAATACAAATTGTGAGTTTTTAAGCAAGTATTGTGTGTTAGAATGCAAATAATATTACCTCTGGTGTGTGTTAGGAGTTCATTTTCTTGTCAGACTTGTCTGCGGGGCCACCCTGTAGTCAGGTATCACCTTTTTTCTTCCTGTTTACTGTTAGGCATGTGACTCTAGCTGGTAGTTACTGTATATGCACTCATCTTTCTTTCACTGATCGATTCAGTTCTTATCCAAGTTTTTGAAGAAGTCTTTCTTGAGTCTTTCTCTATACAATGATTAACACAAATATCTAAGTTCTAGGTGAAGTCTCTTGGACCTGTCCAGCCAGTGAAGTGACTTCGCTGAATTCTCTGGTATCACTATCACTATTCAGAATCTACGCTAGCACTAGTCTTGCTATAGCCTTGTATTTTTTGTATAAACATGGATGGTTGAATATTTACAACTGAATATCAATGTGAAGGCTATTTGCACTTATGGCAATGAACAAATTAAGAACCAACATAAAATTATGTTGTAAGTATTATTTACTGAGCTTATTAGCGATTGTAGGCTGTTTTTTTTTTAAACAAATGTGTATAATAGGAAGAAAAGCACAATGTTGCCAATCAATTCCTACTTTAATCTAGTCTATTTAAACACTTTCCGTAATTGTTTTTATTTAAATTAGGATTTCCATGTATAGTAACTCTTCACACTTTTTCATGATAATGTCTTAGCAGATGAATAGGACTGGGACTGTTCACACTTCTAGACAAATTTCAGTCTAAAAAAAATAATCAAAAACAGACAAACGTCATCAACAACAAAATATGTGAATAAGAAAGTCGAAAGACTGATGCTCATAAAAGTTTGATTCGAAATGTAGACACCCAACATGCACAAAGATAGGTAAATACTAAAAGAGAAGACCTTATTCAAACTAAGCTTGCATGTGGAGCATGGATTGAATGATACAACTTCGAAGTAAGCGAAATAATGTAGTCTGATTTGTTGAGACTATGATTCTATATTCAGTGACAGCTTTTTATACAGATTACTATTACCTACCTATTTGCACTAAGAAAAGGAACAGAAGAAGTCAAAACTAATTTATTTGCTAAAGGAATGCAGCAACCCTTGTAATTTCAGTGCAAACTTTTTCTATTGTATGTGGAAGACTATACACTCCCAGTATATAGATGAAAAAAGTTCACATTGACTAAGCCTGCAAATAAGAGGGTGTAACAGAGAAATATAAAATGAATTAAATGGTTGAACTGAATCGAAAGACTCAAAACTGACAATAAGGGTAGATTGTTTCAACAAAATCTGAAGGTAGTACACTGATTATAAAATTTTTAAAATGCTGTTAGAAAATGTCAAGATTGCAAATAATGACATGTAAAGAAACTAAAGATTGCAAGATCACACAGAATAATAGAACAATATTATTAGAGACTGAACAAGTAGAGATAATTAAAGGCCAATAAGCGCCATGACCACAATCCAGTCAAGATTTCCACTGAAATCATGATACATAGCAACAACAAAGGTTTCTGCAATGCACATATATATATATATTTTAGTTTATAGCCATGTGTATGACACTCTATTGTCTCAGTTCAGGAGTAAGAATGTTAATGATTCTTTGTCCTATTTTCTAATTTTATAATGGTTACGATACTTGATATCCATAAACCCAATCATGTGAAGGACATATTTATAATTCTTTTCTGAAACTTATCATGTACTACCCATACCTGCTTTAACAATTGTGATAATCTGTTTTAGGGACTTTTTGTCATTTTTGTACTACTCAGTTCAGGGTTGTTTTGTGAAGGATTAAGAATATATTCAATGGTGTCATGTCTAAAATGGATATGTCAAAATTGTCAGAAGTAGTGTTACTGCAGATTTATAATGATAAAATAATGTTTTGTTCTTTTGTTCAGAATTTTGTGCAGTTGAATAAAATGACGGCTGCAAGTTGTATTAGAAAAGATCCCTCTGATAAATATCGACCTGCTACATCTCGCCCCTCTACTGGAAAAATTCCTAAATAGTGAGGAAGTGGTTTATAATTCTATTTGTGTTAAAAATGGTTTATTTTAGTTTACTGCGTAGAAGACAGGAATGGCACAAGCATAAACTTGAAGAAGAAGCAGCTAAGCCAGATTCTACAGTCCCTGATGGTCATGTAAAAATGTCTGTTCAAGACAAACAAATTACTTTGCAAACATTGGAAAATGGTATAAATTACTCAAAATGTATTTTTTGGCATGTGAGCAAAGTCAGCCAGACATTCCTGCACGTACAAATTAAATTTCATAATGGAATTAGTGCCATAGTTTTTTCGTTATTAATTTTTTAAACTTTATTTGATGAACTTGGTGGGAACTGTTCATTTGCTGCTTACCCTAAAAACACACAACTCAACACTCTTTAACTTAATCACTAGTATGTTTTACTCTGAACCAATTTGCAACATTTAATACTAGAAAGTAATATGTCAGGGGCGTTGGAATGGGTGTGGCTGCGCAGCCATGGCCGCACCAATATTGTAGGGCATGTCAATTATTTCTACTCGATCTTGAGGTGGTCGTTGTCGTACTTGGGTGGTTGAAATCGAGCGGTCGTAATGACTTCTGCTGGGATTAAATCGCTAATGTCGAGCCTTTTGGAATATTTTTAGGAAACCCTTTACTAGCCTGGTCCTTCGTTTACACTTCCAAAGTGATGTTCTGGAAATCAAACTTAGTTCAGAGGTCTTTGCATTGTTGGGTTTGCAAAATGGCCAATTTTGCACTACTAGGAGTCTTTGCATTGTTGAGTTTGCAAAATGGCCAATTTTGCACTACTAGGAGTCTTCCCATTTCGTTATTTGGCACATATACGTGAAGAAATAACGCCATGATTGCCACTAAAAGTAGGCATTTGTAAGTTCTAGCTAATTATGGTGGATTCAGTTTTTGAAGTGTTTTTTTTTTTTTTTTCATTTTGTGGTGTTCTTTATGTGACCAAGTAGCTATATTATACACTCTAGCTATAATTATAATTTAACATAATTATTTATTTGGCATGAACTATGATTGCTTATAAAAATCATTTGCTTTGTAATAAAAAAAAAAAGGCTTATTCTGAATTGTTTGATCACAAAGGCATTTGAATATGCAGAGCATAAACTAAAAAATTTTCTAAATCAACTCATTACTTGAAAAAAATGAGTGGATGTGGTTAAGTGGGTGTGGTTATAATGGCCACACCAATTCTATCTGGCTTCCTACTACCCTGTGTGTTCTGCTCTTTTCTTTTCTTTT
>WLWI01001036.1_pt1 | contig 24399 bp, 18 predicted proteins | sample 6701501 | NCBI WGS metagenome assembly WLWI01 (sample SAMN12718690, study PRJNA515312) | sponge metagenome | isolation source: marine sponge | host: Mycale hentscheli | place: New Zealand: South Island, Marlborough, Capsize Point | collected 2014-11-01 | reverse complement strand
GTGGGGTCGTTGAGAGGGGGCAGAAAACGAGGGGGGGAGAGGGGGAGAGGGGAGGGGGGCGGGGGGGGGGGGGGGGGGAGAAGGGACGAAGTTGAAGTACATAAATTCTATTGGTAATGGAAACCATAACAGATTATATATTTATATGTGATGCTCATTCAAAATGGCTGTGGAGAAGTTTCAGCTATAGTTGGAAACTACATATATGAAGATAGAAACAATACGCTATGAACTTCTTGATTCAGGCATAGCCTTGATATAATAGGTCATACTCCATAACCTTCTCTAATGCTTCACTTAGTGCTTACTAACTGAATAAACTCTTTGTTTTAAGGTTTCTAACTGAACTGAATTTTTTTTAGTGTTTCAGGCTTAGTATTCATAGCTTTTTAACTCTATGTTAAAAGTGTGCCACGTTTACCTCTGAATCCAGTCGGGCTGTACTGAAACTTGTTTCAACGATGACTACATCTGACACATGTGCTCTGTGCTCTGGCATGGTGTTATCTATAGTGTCTCTCATATGTTACATCATAACCATGACAACAGGATGGAATTTCCAATCTCAAAACTCCAGCAACTTAGTAACTGCAGGAATGACGTTTGCAACTATCCCCGTGTTTGTGGCCATTGTCTACATCGTGGCCGGAATACGTCATGCCACCGATAAATCCAACACTAATACAGCTGCCTGTGCAATTGGTGTCTCCGTTCTGGCCGGTGCCTTCGAAGTTCTGGGAGGAGTTTTGCTTTTCGCTGGATTACCGGGCTCTGCTGGTATCGGACTGGGGGCCACGGCCGGGATATTCTCCATTATTGGCGGGTCCTCTTGCTGCTGTAGTGGGTACATTTGCCATATGTATATAGTGATGCCTTGTGTGAAACACAATAGTGCAAGAGAATACATGGAGTCCTGATGGTTGTCAGTTGTGTTTAAATGGGAGGATACCCTTCCATTTTACTTTGATGGACAGTGAGTGTGTATACCAACCACTGTAGTTGAAGTTTGTATGCTGTGTATATGCCAGACCAAACAATGAATATCAATTGGGAGAGAGGAGGAGGGATTCTGACTTTGATTTTCAGTTACACTGGTGTTTGTGGAGTCTGATATTAGGACTATGGATGCAATCTTTCAAAGTGGCTGACACGTTCAAGCAATAGTATGTAATTCCTGTTTGTTTTTTTATTGATATTAGAAAAACAAGGGATACATAGTTGCAATATGACTTGCTACAGCATAGACATATACAGAATGCAGTCAACGTGTAACACACATACAGTATATGAGCAGTAGACACATCCTGGATGTGTGCAGTGTGGATATGAGATACACACACACAGCAATGGATGATGCAGCGTAGTATGCTTGCATATGTATTTACAGCATGTGAGTAATATATACATATATATATAATATATATATACAAAGTGTACACTGTTTGTTTCTGGTGCACGTCAAAGTGTTGACTTGCAGCACGCATGCATGCATCCTTGTGTGGCATGCGTGCAGTATTAAGTGTCAGACTAAAGCACTGCACATGTGCAGTGTTGCTGAGGTTTGTTATTGTACACGTACGTAAGACTTCATTGATGCTAATGCTTCAACTTACTATACTCCCAAACTGAAGCTGCTCATTGTTACTATGGTTTCCAGCTGGCCGTGATCACTCTGTGTGCACACAAAAAGTATTAAGCTCCAGTTTCATTTTAAGTTGCGTTCAAGTTATTTTCAATCTGTATCTCAGGTTGTCCTAAAGATGGCATTAAAGAATATGTTGCTTGTGTTTAGTGTTAAGTTATTTATAGTTCCGTCGCCTGCTACAACAAATCTTTGGGATTAGGATGGGCTCTGTTTGGAGAACCAGGTGGAAATAGTGGCTTGATAATCGCAGGGATTGTGGTGGTAGCTATTCCATTGTTCTCCATCGTTGCTTCAATTATCGTCTTCATGATTGCTCTTTTGGGTGGTTCAAACAATCTCAGTGTGTGTGCATTTGGCAGTTTCGTTATCTCCGTCATTCTGGCTGGCTTAGTGGGAGGAGTTCTGCTGCTCCTGGGAGGCTACGTATATCCACAGTCTTTAGCGTTGGCAACCGATGCTGGGATAACCTCCATTATTGCTGGGACCCTCTCCTGTTGTAGTACCTTATTTTACTTCTTAAATAGGAGCAATGGAAAGTAATCTTGTCAGGCAGAAGCAGTGGGGGGTAGTCAGGCAGTGCAGAGACTGCCGCTATGTGCCAGTCTGTATGTATGTATGTAGACTCTGGACTGATACAGTATTCTGATAATTTGTAGTAGTGAATAGCCAGTGTACTATTGTATTGTATTGTATTGTATTGTATTGTATTTAGACTGTTTGAAATTTTACAATTGTATAATATGTGCATTGATAAATGCCAGAAGCATGTTTAAAATAATTAAGACATTTTTTTCAGAACACAAAATATGTTTTACAAAGTTTCGTATTTTTACGTAGTCTTCATGAACGTCTTACAACTGCATCGCTCATTGGAATACCAAGACAAACTTTAACGTGGTAAAGCCGGGGAGTATGTACATGAGGTCATACTGTTCCCAATGTCCTGGGTTTGGGGGTTTCTGCACCGTTTAATTTTGTAACCTTGTATCTACATTGTACATTTTGTGATGGTTGTGTTTGAAGGGGTTGGTGTCGTGTGAATGGTGTTATATATATCGTTTGTCCGCTAAACATTGCAAGGCAGTTGACTAAAATAGTGAACCTTCCCCGGGGCTGTCCACTTTACAAGATCCTGAAGTCTATATTGAACAGTTGTCAATTTCATCATTCTATCACGCGTGCTACTAATATGCCACATGTGCATGTGGTATAGGAAAATGTTTTGGAATGGATGGGCTCCAAGGGCATGTGGTTTGTGGTTTGCAAGTGTTCATGCGAGGAATCACATTTTTTTTAAGTTATGCCCAAAAAGTTATATACATGTATGTATATGATAGTACATGTATGTATTGTATTGTATTTGACGAGCGAGTGAAGTGACACTTACAAGGATGACACAGTTGAGATTCCATGGTGTTTAAGATTCCCTTGTTTCATTGTTCATTGGAAGTCATCAGGCATTGTTGGGGAAACGAAACAGAACTGTAAGCTTGCTACTCACAATAGTATTAAAGTTCGAAGTTCAAGGATTACAGCAGCCACACCAAGTTGTATGCACTAAGTCCAGACCGTTTGAGAGTTATGACTCCCACCATTGCATCCACTCATTCAACAATTATTCAATTAAGCCGAAATTCGGCCAATATTGGGGTATTTAAGAGGACTATAAATTCTTAATGTGTAGCAATTAGCTCAAACTGATTCCATATCTTGGAAGTTGATACTCAAGATTAGTCCAGAAACCTTTTTTCAGTGGAATCTTGCTGCATACATATGAGCTCTTAAAGTTGAGCCTCTAGACAAGGTTAGCAAAAAAGTGGGCGTGGCCCTCAAATGTTTAAAAAAAAATTTTTTTTTTTAAACAAACATGATTTGTGGCATGTTAGCTATTGACAGTAAAGTCAACATATAAAAAAATTGAGCTAAAAACGGAGTCCATGTTGAAGTTTGGCTGAAATAATTTATAGTGGAATGAGCAAAAGCATGTTCATTAACATGTGTACCTGTTACTAACTGGTGCGTTATAGGCTCTATGACATGCTTGCTATTTCAACAGTCATATAACATGCATATATCAGGCGTGCAAAACATGCCCGTTCTCCCAAAATTCATAGAGCAGGCATGGTACAGTAGTACAATATGTATTTTTCATGCATGCTGGTCTCAAATGTCTGAATTATCTCTGACATGCCTATTACAGGCACGATTTTTCACATAGGATTTGCATTATACTCCCAAACTGAATCTGGTCATTGTTACTAGGGTTTCCAGCTGGCTTATCACTCTGGGTGCATTTTAGTACATGTAGAGTTTTATTTAATGTAGGTGCTTTCATTGAGTTGTCCAAAAGATGGGACTTGAGATATGTGTTGCTTGTGCTTGCGTCAAGTTCTTTATAGTTTCTGTCGTCTGTATTATGAAATCTTTGGGATTCGGATGGGCTCTGTTTAGAGAAGCCGGTGGAAATAGTGGCGTGATAATCGCAGGGATTGTGGTGGTAGCTATTCCATTGTTCTCCGTCGTCGCTTCAATTATCGTCTCATGATTGCTCTTTTGATTGGTTCAAACAATCTTCATTTGTGTGCATTAGGCAGTTTCACTATTTCTCATTCTGGCTGGCTATTTTTTTCCCTCTCCAAATCGCCTGAAAGATGGCTGTTAAAGATGTTTATAGTGCGTTAAGCATCACGTTCTTTATCATTTCTTTCATCTGCTATGTCGCAACCGTGGCAACAGGATGGACTGCTTTTACAGGGGCTCGAAATGAGACCGGTGGAGCAGACGTGAAAACTGTTGGCATTGTCACAGCTACTGTTCCTGTAATTTTAACTGTCATTTCAGCTATTCTGTACACTGTCACTCTGCTGTGTTCAGAGAAAGTTGGACGTTGTTGTTAATTATATGCAAGGTTCTGGCAAGCTTCTTTAAAATCGTTGGAGGAATTCTTCTTTTAGTGGGGACAGTATCAAATGGTTCCACCATCATTGTAATAGCAGGGACACTGTCTATCATAGGTGGACTCGCTTTCAGTGTTAGTACATTCTTTTACATTGTAAAGGTAGCCCGGAAGAGAGCTCCAGAAACTGCAACTGTATGAGCTGAGATCATGTGATCTCCGGCAAACTGTAAAGCATTCAATACTGCAAGATTATGCTTTTTTTCCTTTTTTTTCTTCTTCTTTTAAGTCAGTGTGATGGAACTCTGGTTGAACTCTATTTGGTCACTAATTTATGTATGATCCAGTAGCGTGCTGGTTAATTGCATATGTGGGAAGGGGCGTTTTTTGTTGTTTTGTTGTTGTTTTATAAATCCTATGAAAGAAAAGCAGATTTTAAAGTTTGTTGTTGTTGTTTTTCCTGAAATTTGAACAGTGTGGTGTCACTTTCAATGCAATTGTGGGTCTCTACTGAGGGATTGTTGAAACTGTCACTCTGGTGTTCACATGTGTGTATGTATGTATGCTGAAGGTTGTTGAATAAGAAATGCGAAACATTAAACATTGCCTTTTTAAAATGTTTACAGTTAAGGAATGGTCATGTGTTTTTATTATCAATTACAATTATCGAGTTCTGACACCATAAAAACTATTTTTCCTCTGCTTTTCTCTAGACCCTTTTAAGTGAGAAAGTTTCAATCTAGTCATGTATTGTATACTAATTTCACAGCCCATGCGTCCACACGTGTGGAAAAGGAACAGCTCAACTGGATCTTACTGAGGCACTTCTTGGTGAGATAGTGCTATGTAGTCTAACACAAACAAACTGGAACAGGGTGGTCTTTACCAATAACTTCAGGATTTGAAGAGAAAAAATTATGTATATCCTTTCGTAGCAGTGACAAGTGAACTGTTAGCCATTGGCTAGTAGTTACTATTTATGTTCCTTTTTAAAAAGAGAACAGGAAATATTATTATAGTCTAATATTTACATTTAGAACATAGAGCTGCTCCTGTCTACTACAGTATATAATATATACAATCCTTTTGTGTGATTCACTTAATTAGTTTCAATTCATTACAATCAGATATAAAACCATTATTGTATGTATACCATATAATATAACTACATTGATGCTAATGCTTCATTATACTCTCGAATTGGGTCTGCTCATTGTTACTATGGTTTCCAGCTGGCATTCTGCCTATTGCCCTGTGTATCTGTTCAGACACTATTATTTCGTATAGTCACTTTTAAACTGCATCTAGGAGTTGTCCAAAAGATGGCAGTTAAGAAAGTCTTTCTTGTGTTTAGTGTCATATTCTTTATAATTTCCCTCATCTGCTATGTCCAAACTCTGAGATTGGGATGGGCTCTATTTGGAGAAGTAGCTGGACATAGTAGCGTGATAATTGCAGGTGTTGTGGTGGTGGCTATTCCGCTGTGTGCAACAGTTGCTTCAGTTATCGTCTTCATCTGCACAGTATTGTACGACTCAGAGGGTGCCATTGTGTGCGCACTGGCTTGTTTGATCATCTCTGTCACTCTGGCTGGCTTCTTTGAGATAGTGGGAGGAGTTTCGCTGCTCCTGGGAGGATATATGTATCCACGGGTTATCGAATTGGCAACCAATGCTGGGATGATCTCAATCATTGCTGGTGTCTTCTCCTGTTGGAGTACGTTCTTTTACTTTGCAAATATACGCAACACAAGGTAATCTCATCTAACAGAAGCACTGGAGGATAGTTTAAGCAACTGCAGCTAATGTACATCATGGTTTAAGGACCGTGGACTGATTCCCTATAGTGACAGTTTCTAGAAGCTACAGTATGTATTACTAATGTATATTGCATTGTAGACCATTTGAAATTATTTATTTACATGTACATGTGATGTTAATACATGTTTAGTAGCTGGACCACAAGTAAGTAAAGGGTTTTCTGTATTTGGTCACCATGAGCGTCTCACAGCTGTGCAATGCCTTGGTATGCTATAACGTGGCAGGAGATCTAGAAGCCCATGAGCTATACACAGGGATCCAGTGATTCATACAGGATTTTCACTTGGGTTGGGGGGGGGGGAGGGGGCGTGAAATTTTAGGTTTGTTTTTACAAGCAGTAAACCAATTGGAATAATTTTTTATGGGGGGAGGGGGGGGGGGGTAGGCTTGGAACTGGGATTCCCAATTATCTATGTATCTTGGGGTGGGGTGGGAGGGGGGGGGGGGGGAAGAGATTCAGTTTTCTTTCCCCTCCCTCTGTATGGAACCCTGTGGTCCTGGAGTTTTAGGTCCTGGAGTTTGTACTTGTGTACATGTACTCCATTTTCTTTGTGTGTTTGCTAGCTTTTGTATCTGCTGTACATACATACACATGTGATAGTGTTGTATGGTGTACGACTAGATCCAAGATCCCGCGGTGAGAGAGAGAGAGACCATGGACTGGTTATGTTCATGTGTACTATAAATCATAAGGCAGTGGAATCGATTGAAAATAGTCTATAATTAAAAAAAAAATTTTTTTTAAATATTTTCCCTTATTTTTAAAGTTTGCAGAACGTACAGTGAACAGAATAAAACATGACACATAATATGAATGCTTACAAATAGACATTTGCCATTGAGTTCATAAAGAGCGGTGATTGTATTATTTTTTCTTTGTTCAAAACAAAATGCTGAAATCCACGAGTGCATCAAATAATGAAATGATTTTTATGTGAAACAATATGGTAAAGGGATATCACCCTATTAGTATGTAGTTTATTCTTCGTAGCGTATTTCAACGGCATCATTTTCCAGAATGCGAGGATCCACTTCATTGTCACTGTCATCCACGGGAGGAGTTTTTTGTCTTGCTTCATATTGCTGGAAGACTTCGTCTACAAGTGCAGGCTTTCTTCTGCAGCAGTGGTTGCTTTGGCAACACACTGTGCACAGTAACAGTATCAGTAGAAATATAGTGGCCAGGTGTAGGGCTAAATTGACGACTGCATCAGAAGCCAGCAAAGGAAAGGTTATCAGGGAGGCTACACTTGGACGTTCTTCAGTGGAGTTTTCAACTGGAGTAGTTTCACTGGTGACAGTGGCATTGGAGTAATCCGATGTTGTAATGGGTGTGTCTGAACCGGTGCAATTAGAGGGTGTGACCGAGGGGGTGGAGTTTGTGGGTATGGCTGATGGGGTTGAGTTTGTGGGTGTCGCTGAGGGGGTGGAGTTTGTGGGTGCCACTGAGGGGGTGGAGTGTGTGGGTGTCGCTGAGGGAGTCGAGTTTATAGGTAAGTCTGTATGAGTATCAGGCACCGTTGCTGTCGGACATCTTGTTGAGGATTCACTGGCTGCAAAGCTGATATTGAAGGCAATCACATCAGGAATCTGTGAATGGCCAGAATGGATTAGAGTGAGGATGATGTCCATGTGAAGGAGATTGTATTCTCTATTATTGGTCACTTCTGCTCTAAATAAAGTTCCGTTTGTTGCCCTGAAATTTTTAGCATACAGTTTGTATGCTGTGCCGAAGTATATTTCATCGAATAGATCTTGGAGCTTGCCATTGATGAAACTGGTTCTATTCTTCAGCCCACTTTCGTCGTGATGGATCACATCTATTTCGATTGCACCTTTGAATGGTGATATAATGTAGAAACTTACCTCTGTTGTCTCTCCGGCAGGTAGGGTGATATCAGATTTATTAGGGAACTTCAAGGCTGCTGGGTCACCTGGTATAAGACATAACGTGAGCTGATTTAATGTATGTAGAAGTTTTCTCTGCAGTGTGACTTAACTGCATTCATTTATTCCTAATGCATTTTAAATGCGTATAATATACTAGCTGGATTTTTTTTTTACCAGTACTAGACAGCATCATATATATATATATATATATATATATATATATATATATACATACATACATACATGTGTACATATGTATAAATATATCCATAGTTCAGATATACAAACTCGGTCATATCACAGTACGCCAGGAGAAATGACTGTATAGATTCAGTATGAGCTCGAAGTAAAAAGTGTCAGGCTGAGAGATCTGGAAACTGGAACCTTTCTTGTTAGAGGATTTAATTTGATAAACCTAAGATTAGCTTCCAAGTGGATCTGTTGAATATTCTAAACTTCCAGGCCTCAAAAGTATCACTGTTATGTTATTAAGTTTCTGCATGCGCCAGGCAGGAAACTGATAATATTATTTACTATCAAGTTACAAGATAAAAGGTCTCCAGACGGAGTATACCACCCACCAGCCTCACCACACCCCCAGGAGGAATACCAACCATGTAAGAACTCACTCTGTCCTTTTCCAATCTTCATCAAGTAGACATAGAAACAGAGCTGAAGAAGAATCACTGTCTTCATGGCTAGTTTCTGAGCGACTAGATTAAATATGGCGTCGATATGAGCAAGTGCCAGTGTACGTGATTTTCATCGGTAGGCTGAGCACAAGGCATGTGTGGGTGACTGTTGCGCAAACAATCCTCTGAATATAGTTAATAGATTTATTATCCATTGTTTGGAAACTCCTTGGGGTGATACAGGAAGGTTGAGTTGAGTGTCAGTCAATCAGTCCTGCTGTTCTGTTGGCTTATACTTTGTTCGTTAGAAGTCTCTATGAAATTTTAAGCATTTTTTTTAACCATTCTGTTTTAGTTTTTTATTTTATATTAATAATAGAATAACAGTAGCCCCATGGTTTTCTAGTTAACACATTTCATATAGAATAGAAAGTAGGAAATTAAAACAACTATAGCTATGATTATATATGTAATAACTTTATTCTGAGCCTGGATTTAATTGAATTGTATTTTTCCTATCTGGCAAACAATCCTGTAAGAATACCTGACTGTGTCAGGTCTACACTGACTTGTGGTACATGTTCTGTGTGCCACTATTTGTGAGTCCAGTGGTCCTATCACTTATGATACCCAACAAGGGATTCAGTTGTTTTTTGGCAACATTTGCATTTTTTTTTTCATTTAAATTTCGCTAATTTTTGTAACCTGATGAAGACAGTGGTATGACTGTCGAAATGTCGTACACTAGTATATGTAGTTAATAGTTGATACTGACAACAAAAAATCAATTAAATAAAATGTCAATGGAGAACTCCCTAAAACTTTATAGACAATAAATCTACAGTCACATAGCCACAAAACATCCCCTAACTATCGATTCTTCTTACAACTACAATATTGGGAAAACCAAATCCTGGTTGAGCTCAGAGATATTTCCAACAGCATTGCTGACCTTTACTGATTTGTCGAACTCTCTAACTGGAGTTATGGCTATCAAATCTATAATTATATACATAGGTATGTATAATGCTTCATAATATATATTATGTATAAATACCTAACCTCACCTTCTTGCCCCAAATTTATAATCAGTAGCTGTGCAAATATTCGTGGTCCCTTGACGTAGGTCATCGTGAGGACATTGTGTATGTACTACAACTTAGTTGTTATTGTTTTTACATTTAATTTTTTTCTGTTTTATTAATTATTATTATTATTATTATTATTATTATTATTATTATTATTATTATTATTAATTATTATTATTACTTTTCTGCTCTGAACAATGAATATGTTTATTTTTAGTTATGTGGTGTGTCTTCAGATATTCATAGCCTGGTGGCTAACCACAAACACATGATGTCATCCAAAAACAGGAGCGGGTAGTTTTTTCTTTCATTTTTTTGACCTTATAGCTAAAGTTGTAATACATAGCAGAAATAAAAGATCTATCGTCCAATTCAACTGCTCAACAGTAGTCAAATGTATGGTCAAAATAGTACAACGTGGCCCCACCCATAACTCCACCCAGTTGATGTGTGACTAATTTATAAGATCATCTCAGTGCCCTTTTACTACCTCACAGAATAATTTACACTTACCTTTTAGGAGTTATGTACATGCATATCTATATAATAATGTTAGATAGAACGGACTATATTACATGCATGCACTCTTTTCTTCATTAGAACCGTAATAACAGTGATTACTGGGTATTATTTTTTAGTCTTCCTAGGTTATTTTTGGTTAGCTTCTAAATATAGTTTTTATGAATTGCTTTATTGAAATTTTTGTGCTGTGCTTGTCATATTCATACCCATCCATCACATCATAAGACATCTGTGCAGGGCTAAGCATCAGGTTTTATGAATTTTTCAGAAGACAAGAATATGCATACACAAACAGATTTTTTTTTTACTTTTTACTATTGTAAAATATATGTATACAACAACAATAAATATCATAACAATAATAACATGATAATAACAACAACAACAAAAAATGATACAAAGCAAACATGTTCAATATGAAGAATTTTTACAATGCATACGATTTCAATTTAGTGACGTTAACTTGGTAAAGGATCCTGATGAAGACTTTGCCACTTGTAAATATTTCTGGATACCTCTTCGCATTCCATGTTCTTGCGTTCCTGAAAGTAACGCTATTCCTGGGCATATCGGGTCATTTCTGTGTTTTCAGAGATACCACCATACGGTGCATAATCCACGCTCCTAGGTGTAATTAGGGCAGGCTTTGGTGCCATGAGAATATTATTATCATATGCTACTGCATTATGCGGTGGAGCTCCTTGGATAACTGACTCTGCATCGAAAGCCTCATGGCCGTCAACCATTTGTGGTCTTGCTTCTTTCATCCTCTTGGTGTGGCTGAATAAGTTTGCAAAGAGACAGGCTACAAGGATGATGGTGATAGTTTGTAGGAAGATAACGATGAGCATCATAGGGAGTTAAGGTACCTATAGTAGTAGCTGGCATCAGTAATACATACATGGTATGCTTGTGCAGACCACATCATCGGGATTGTTGTAATGCTGCCCCCCACTCCCACCCACCTTCCCACCTTAACCCCAAAAATTTTCGTGACCCCTTCATGAAGACTCTGGGTGCCTAATTTCCATCTTTTTCATGAAATGACAATTAACCTTCTAAGATTTCAAAATTTTTAGCAGGTTTTATTTTTAGAAAATTGTGAAATAACAGACAGCAGTGTCTAGACTTGAAAGTTGTGGATTTATGTGCAGAACTTCATACTCTTGTTTGGTAAGTAAGTACAATATTTTTGCTAAAAGAATGAGCAATAAATTACTGTATGTATGTTTGAAAACATACAATCTACCATCTAGTATTTTCCCACTTGCTAATTCACCACTATCTCTTATTGAAATTCATTAAGTTTTTATAGTCTTTCTGAATGAATTCATTTATGAAGTGAGCTTTAGCTATACATCAAAAGTTGTCACATTAAAACTCAGTCCATTCCTCCATAGAATGCCAATAATGATTACCAGGAGAAGGCGTGCTGTCTTGATAAAGGGAGACAACATTTCTAGCAACTAGTTTGAGCTAAACGACTGCACCTTCTGAGTCAGGCTAGCATATGTACGTGGAGATTGCATGGAGATTGAGCACAGGCATGTGTGGGCCCACTACCTGTACAAACAATCCTATGAATATAGTTAACATATTCATGTCTATTGTTGGAAATTCCTTCTCCGTGTTGCATTCTTCCTGTTTGCCCCTGTCCAGTTCAGGACACAGGTTGTTTGTGATGCTGTAGGTCACTCACTGATTGCTGTGCTGTTTTTAAGGCGTCAAGTCATATTAATCGCTTATCAGAATGCTACTTGAACTGTGTGAACTTTGTTATGTATAACTGATTTGATGTGTATGTATTTTGTTGGGCTTGATATATTTTTAATGTTCCTCGCCAGGACTTGTCATGTGGTCTTTGAGACATCATATTCTCTACCAAAACCTGTAACATCCAGTGCTTTTATTTTTATTTAACTTATTTATTATTGCTTTTATTATTGTTATTGTTGTTGTGTATGGTATTATTTTATTGCTCTTTATATTGTTATTATTAACAATAATAATATTAATTTTACAAAATTACTACAACTACTATTATTATTATTATTATTATTATTATTATTATCGTTATTGGAATAGAATTAGTTTTTATTGCCCAGGTGATGAGATGGAATGAAAATGATTAGAATGGAAATATGGGTATAGTACCATGAGTTATATGACAGATATATCTCCAGATCTTTGTTTCTTTTCCAATCACTACCCATTAACTGCAGTGTTCATAGCAAACATATCAGGAAGGAATTGGTTATTATCATAGGGGCATTGATTTGTATGAGTAGACTGAACTGTATTTCTTCTGAAGATTCTCTGACACTGACAGAGAGACCATATTGCTCCAGCGAGCAGTAAGCATGCTGCCTGTCCTGCGGTGACTCCGACGATGATGATCAATATCGTAGAGGCGTCTGATGCATCGTCTCTGACTGTCGTTTGCACCTTTTCTATTCCAGCAATGGCTGCCGCAATGCTGTTTGAAATATCTACAAGTCTGACTTGATGTTGTTTTTCTAATATTACAATGTAAGAAGAGTTGGTTGATAGTTCAGGAGATAGTTTGTGGTTGGCCACTAGCAGTATTGTCATCTCTGTCACATTGTCTGCCGCATCGTTGTTTGTGATTGTAGTCGTAATCAACGAGTTTAGATCAGTGCCTATGTATTTGCCTTTAATTAGGCCGAGAGGGTGGGTGTGGTTTTGTGTTTCATAGATGGTTGATATGTTGGCGTAGTCGAGGACGATGCTTGGGTAGTTTCCTCCTTCAAAATTGAATTCCAGTTGGAGGTCTACCTGATCACGAGGAGAATGGACAAGAAAACTCACCTCAGCAGTTTCTCCAACCTCTACTGTGATATTGGAACGATTGGGTAGCTTGTCTATGAGTTCTGGAATAAAACCAACAGTGGGAGGCTGAGTCGTCAGAGTGGGAGTGGTCGAGGATGCAGTCGTGGGTGTGGTCATTGATGCAGTCGTGGGTGTGGTCATTGATGCAGTCGTGGTCTGATCAGTGGTGTTCGAGTGATCAAAATAAACCCGGTAGGCGTAGTTTCCATTGGACACTGTTCCTTTTACATCTATTTCAAGCCAACTAATGTTAGCAGATACTGGCCCGTTTCTTACCACAATGAGGACTATGATTATTTCAGTGTTATCTCCTTGTATTGGGGTGTAGGCGTCTGCCACATAAACTACATCTTCCGAGTTATACCGGGAGGCTGCGTTCTCCATATGATGAAAATGATAGCAGTGGGATGTGTTGGTAAGGTTGATCAGTAAGCATGCCATGTGTTCACCAGTTATGTTGTAGGCTAGAATAATGGATTGCCCCTTGGCTAGGGTGTGGTTTGCAGGGTTGGTTAATCTCACCACAGTTGCACCTGAAATACCAGATATATTATTTGACAATAAAGAGCTGCATATACTTCAATACTACCAGCACATCACATCCAACTCTTAAATCATACATACGTGCTATCTCACCTTTGGGGTCTATATGAGTAGCAAATATCAGCAGAATAAATCCAACTTCAAATATTGAGCTGCTACTGGAGGACATTTTGTATACAATCTCCAACACCTGGGATGTCTAGCTTTCTTTAGTTTATTTATAGTATTTTTTCTGCACCGTCATCCAAAGTCATGAATGTCTAAAATTGTGAATCTTGGAATCGCTAAGCTGTAATGAGCAGGCCTATCAACAGTGTTCATAGCTTGTGAAGCAGACCTAAAATTGTAATGATGTAATGAAGTACTCTATGGGAATCCCCCTTATCATTGGTAGAGTTGCCATTTTTGTCATACATACATCTTGTTGCTGATTATATTGCACACTGTAACCTGTTGTTCATAACATGCTATAGCATGTATGCTTGATTCTCATGCATTGTAGATCAATAAGCAGTTATGGGAGATAGAAATAAATTCTAACTCCATTGAACTGATGTGATCACATGATACCTGTCTACATCATACTGTCTGATTGGTCACGTCTCTACTACCAGAAGCAACTTGCCTTGGTCTTGTGTTGTGTGTGTAGTATCAGATCCTCCCACCCACCAGAACCATATGTATCTCGTAAATGATATGAACTCTCACACCTGCTAAGTTCAAAGATAGAAAAACAACAACAATTAAAAAAAAAAATCCTCCTAAGTAAATAAGAAAAGGAAGAAAAAAAAAAGCTACAAGCAGGAAGTCTTATAGTGAGAAGAGATAACTAATGCAAAGAATTTAGCATCACAGTTATTTCAATAATTGGGAGAAATTTCCTGCATTTTAAAAAAATGAACATAAAAATTGGAAATTCAAGTCATATTAAAACCTCAATTATGATTCCAGCTTACTCACTTTTTTTTCTTATTTTGTTCGGAGGATGTTAACATCTCTTACGTGCAAGAATTTACCCAGATTTGGAGAAGGGGGGGAGGGGGGGGGGGGGTTTATACATATGGTAAATTTGCAGCACTGAGATAACTTTAGATTCGTTCCATTAGGATTTTCCAACTACCTGAAATGCTTAAAATGTATATCTGTTACATGCAAGGCTGTTTGACCTGACTACACATGTCAAGACCTCTATGTTTACAGAGTTGTCTGGCATGTGTCTTAGAAGTTTATTTGCAATCATGTATGTGCGTGGCGTGCAGTTTTAACTGGTACTGATCTTAAAGTCTCATGCTCTTTTAAAAAAGTATTGTAGCCATCAAAGATAAGATGTGTTAATTCTGAAATTGTGCATTAGTTTTTCTAGTGCTACATGTTTGTTCAGCCAAGGACCGAATCGTAATTGTTAGTTTTATTTATTATTTGTTACAAGCTGTCCTTACCTTTAGGGTAATATGCAGAACTAACCAGTAGAGAAGTAGTGTGTTAGTAACTTCACTCAGCTGGTGTAAAAGTAGTATGGTATATGTGCACACCCTTATGAAAATCAATAGCAGCAGCTCCAATGCATCATACACACATTTGTCACTTATTGTTGCATGAGTGCAAATTGTGCATAATTGCTTACATTAAGTGTATTTCGTATACATGTGAAATATTGTATGAATTAATAGCAATTTTTCTCGTTCTAGTAACAGCCAATATTGTTAATTAAAACTTAACCCGACGTTTCAACTTCTTGCCGAAGTGCTCTATGAAGACTCTGTACAGAGTGCCATGCATGTGTATCACACTCATGCAGTGTTTTTGTAAGGGTTGGACTTAATGTTTGTCACTGACTATCCAAGCAAGATCACTGGATACAATTTACACAATTCAAAATTTATATACATGTCCTTAGACTTCGCTTTGAACAAAATCCACCGCTCATTTCATTCTGTTGCTTATGTATAAAATTTCCGCCAAACCAAGGCGTATTTTAAAAATAAGTTTCTTTTTATAGAATTGATGAATACACACATGTCACATACTCATTGCTACTTAATAGTATTCATTGGTTTTGTTATATGAACATCTGCCAGGAGATTGCCTCTGGTATGAGATATACTAGGAGTTGGTGTGTCCTTGATGAATTCTGAACTGAACTTTGTATGTTAATGCACTAAAAGGACACTGTAAAAGACATTTAATAATAATAGTAGTAGTAGTAGTTGTTGTTGTTGTTGTTGTTGGTGTATTATTATTATTATTATTTATTATTATTATTATTATTGTTGTTATTATTAATAGTATAATTGGTAACTTATAATGAATATTAGTGTCCATAATAATTATTTGCTCTTCTTATGGACAATGTAGAAACAAAAACAGCAAGTTCAAACATTCATCTCTTGAGTGTGATTGGTAGTTGTTATTTACTGTTGTTGTTTACCAATGATATGTCTTAATTAATCACTAATGTTGTGTTATGCTACTACAGTCTGACTGCTGGTCTTCTTCCTTGTTAGACTCAGTATCATTCGTCAGTGGAACGTGGGCTAGAATTTTGTCATTCACTGTCACTATTTCTGGCGGGTACTTCACAGTCGCTGGGAAGTTGGCATACGGCACCTGAGGCAAAACCCTGGTTGGGTGGATTAGTTCTGGGCTGCGCTTGTAGCGAGCGAGGCACCACAAAGTGGCTATGAGCACTAGGACCATCAGTCCTGTCTGAAGCCCTTCTAGCCCTATCACAATTTTCAGTTGTCCAGAATTGTTTTGTTCTATTTGTTTCATAATGGTTGGCTCTATTATTTCACTGACTTTAGCAGCAATGGCAGAGGCGTTGTTTTTAGAGAGCAAAAGTGAAGCGATTGTGTCTGCAAGTTCGAGGGTCTCATTGTCTGGTGCTTTTGGTGGACTGTCTGACGATTGGGTAATATTCTTTTTTAACTTTACGTGGATTGATAAATTGCTTGGTGTAGATCTTTCTGATTGTGATTCTGTATTTTGAGCCCGGTAGTGAATTCTGATACCAATAACGTTTTCAGCTTCTTCATTGTTTGCTATTGTGATCTTGATAAGAGAGTGCTGATCGGTCCCGAAATGTTTAGCCGTCAATTGAAGCAGTGGATGATTGAAATCTTGGTTTTCATTGTAGAGACTCGCTATATTGTACTTGTTGTATGAGATGTTTGAGAAAGTTCCCTCATTAAAGAGTATATCCAGTTCCTGACTTGTGACTCTATTTTCAAGTAGAGTGAGAAAACTGACCTCCACTGTATCGTTCATCTCCACTGTAACATCAGTTTTATTTGGAAACATTTCTGCCACTTCAAAAAAAAACAAAGAAAAAAAAATAAGGAAAAAAAAAGAGGTATTTTTTATTTAGTTTTAGCAGGAATCATTAAAAATGATTCAGTCATTCTCAGCTGAAATAATTAATAATAGCAAATTTTCTCATTTTTTACAGCCAATAATATTGTTAATTAAGACACCCGACATTTCGACTTCTTGACCCCTGAAGAGGACTTCGGCATGAAGTCGAAACGTCAGGTTAAGTTTTAATTAACAATATTATTGGCTGTATAAAACGATAAATTTGCTATTATCATTAAAAATACATGTTCTAACTAATCTCATCACAGCTCTGTGACTTCTAGTTATTGTACATAAATGTGGCATTACTTGTTAATTTCACAGACTTACCATCTTGACCTTGAGCTGTTATTGTTAACACCAGAAGAATCAGTCCAGCCTTCATTGCAGAACTCATCCTTAAGAGAGATATAACTCTGAGCATGCAGTTGACCTTTTTGACTTGGTGTGTCGCAATTTGGGGCTTTTTTTATACTCGAGATATTTCCTAATTATGAATAAGTGTTCGGGGAATGTGTGGTCAAGCGTATTCATGACCTTGAGCTGCCAGGCCGGAACAGATGATGTAATATTTTTTCTTGGAGTTTTGCAGTAATATGTGTATGCAATTTGAATTATGCAATGAAAAAAAAAATTAGAGGAAGAAAAATAATTGAAGTTAAATTTATTAATGATTAATATCAGCTCTTACAATAAAAAAAATGTGGCTTTCATTTTATTCTATGAATATTCTAAAAGTTGGTCATTTAAAAGAAGTTAATGCAAATACTTTAAATTAGGATAATTGTGGTATGTAAATTGTGCGCAAGTTGATTGAGGTAGTAAGTGTAGGTGATATTTTTACTGGCATCACTTTTAGTTATTTAATTAAGTAGATGCGATATTGAAAACCCTTTACCACATTTTAAACTTATTAACAGTTAATGCAATTGTGTAATGACGATGAGTGTGGTGTGTGTTTTCATAAAATAATTCACGAGTTGAGCCGGGTTGGTAAAGTATCATCAGAATGAATCGGTAAAGCATCATCAGAACGAATCGGTAAAGCATCATCAGAACGAATCGGTAAAGCAGTGTCAGTAATGACGACAACAGTTGTGTATGTCTTAAAACACGGCTTTTTCAGTTTGACCAGTTTCTTCTGATACTACAGCATTAAGTAAGTCTTTAAGCTTGAGGCTCCAAATTGTGGGATAATTCCTGCAAAACGCTTGCTTTTCAAGTCACAAAAAGTTACTGCAAACTGGTTACTTTGCCATTAAAACCCTTTACCAGATGTAATTTCAAGACGATTGCTATATGTATGTATGTATGTATGTATGTATCCTATTCTCCTGCGAGTTCCTAGCCCGGCTCCAGGAGCTTTGCTTGCACGACTCAAGTGCCTGCTTAGTGCACAGGCATTCTGGCACCAGGTGCGCATAACCGCTAGCAGTTGCAAGAGAATTTTTGTATGTATGTATGAATAGAAAGATCTTCACACTGAAATAGTGTCACGTCCACATAAATCTAAATGAGCCATACCCATTTAAATTTTCTGCAAGTCATACGAACTGGTCTAGAAATGACTTCTAATTATTTTTTAAGGAGATTCGCTCTGGTTCTGCTGTGGAGTATCTACCATGTGTATAAGGGTACTGTAACTGCAGGTGCTCACATGACTACCAGTTGTTTAGGTTCCATGTATGAATGATGCAGCATGTACAGTGCATACAGCATTGATTGTTGATGATGAGTAGGTAAGGTGTGATCACACATACTCAATAATGTAATGTTTCATCAGATGTTGTAATTGTCTCTTGATGAGATTGGACTGAGAATCAGTTATTACAAACGATGTTTTAAGTTCATATGAAATATCTCATGTAGATCACCTCTTGTGTATAGATAGGAAGAGGTAGTAATAGCCATTCACTCATCACTGTTCACAGATGCTGTGTTTATAGTTGTCTTCCATTTAATTAGATCTGATGAATACAAGGGTTTAGTCTGGCGTAACCACCCTTTACCGAACTGCTACGCTGGGAATGGGTCTGGGGACATGGCCATACCAAGTTTGTTCTGCCGCACATATATTGCGGCGGTCAATTACCGTTAGCAAATTACCGGGAATAGCTATCCTCAACCACAAATAGAAATTCCTGTGCGTGTCAGCCACCCTTTCCAACGCTAGGTTTAGCAATCATGGCTAATTTGCGGTAGAAATTCAGGTATAAAGGAGATGGGGCACTCACCACTTCCACATTCCTCCAGAACAAACTTGGTGTGGCCATGTCCCCAGACCCTCCACACGCTTTGTGCGCTATGTGACATTTTTACTAATAAGAAGTTGACTTTAAATTAAAAAAACAACAACCCTTTACCAAAATACATGTTTTCATGTATGTACTATGCCTATGTACAGACAAGGGCAGTGGAGCCTGTGGTTTTAATTGGCAATGAATACAATTATTAGCAGGCAACTGCTATTTAAATAAATAGTGGGGGTCATTTATTTTCAGACAATTATTAATGTTGTGTGTGGTGTGAAGTGTCACTCACAGATTGTGAAATTTAATTGTTTAAATTTATTCCATAATAATATCATTCACTAGCAAGTACCCCGCCACATAGTGGCGCTTGACGTATTTTAAAGTAAGACTGCAGTAGCACAAGTTATACTGCTCAGTTATCATTCTCTATCATTGGTATTTAAGAAATCAATAGTTAAATTATTCTTTTTATGTTCTAATGCCATTCATTGTTTACTCCATTGTTTAGGTATTTATTACCTTCGAAGAAACGCGACACTAATTCACTGACTGAGGCTGTTGCCTTTTATTAAATTTACAAATATAGCATTAGCACTTACTTTCCTTGCAGAGAATTGTTTGTTTATTTCTCTAATATACAAGTTGCCTGGGAAACTTAACTGCTCCTGCTTTTTTTTTTTTTTTTTTTTTTTAATATAAAATGTTTGTTGATGAGTGCTTATACAATAGTTAATTACAGTCTTTGGGTTGGTAAGGTGTCATCAATTTGCATGAGTATGATAATTTTATACTTTATTTTATTATTATTGATGATAAAAAACAAAGTAATTCCTTACATATTTACATACATTATTGTATATAAGTTTTTTTTAAAAACATGTTTAGCTCATTTCTTTAGCTCTTTGACACATATTCATCACGCTCCAGCAGATTTTACCAACTCACGAACTGTTTGCTTCACTTGAAAACTAGAAAAAGGTAAAGTATCATTTCATAACATGTGCACGGATGATCCATGCCATGTAAATTCTCTTTACCTTGCTTGCTCAATAAAAACATTAAAATTTAATGTTTTTTTGTTGTTGTTGTTGTTTTTGCAAAGGCTTTAATTGCATCAGAACAATTCAGGATGATCTAAGTTGAGTAGTATTTCGGGGAGATGGGGGTATCCTATTAATCATGGGTGTGGCACTGTCTGTGTCTGTTTGTCCTAGCAGCTTAAATTTCACTTTCTATCACATCTATTTATTTTTATGACTCTCTTGTACGTTTGTGTGTGCGGTGTGTGTTTGTGTGTGAGTATGCTGGTAGTACAGCAGCTGTAATACTTAACCCACTTCATAAGCTTGTGTAAATAACATTAAGTAGTTTGTGGTTTTTGAAAATTGTAACTAAGTCTTCTATATACCAACTGGTGGTGCCAAGGGTTTCTGTTTGTTTCCTAGTTAAGAGGGTCACTCTTGGTCCACCCGCAGTGCAAAGGTCTCACCATTACCATCTTGAACCAGTGCAGACATCTTATTAATTAAAAGGATACTCGGAAAAAGTACCTGTCTGTAATTGGCTCTCAGTTGATATCACCACTAATATGTACAAACATGGTATGCTTGTACAGACCACATCATCAAGATTCTCCCCCCCCCCCCCTCCCCTTTACCCCGAAAATTTTTGTGACCCAGCATAAAGACATTGGGTGCCTAACTTTCACCATTTACATGAAATGACAACTTAAACCCCAAAAATTTCAAAAATGTTTATTTTGAACTCCCTCATCACTTACAGCTACATAGTTGTAATTCTGGTACAATGTATCTGTGATTTTCTTGGGATTTATTTTCCAGTTAGGAGCATTGACATGCCTCATCAAACACCCAATGCTAAGTTTCTGCATCGTCAGTGGTTACAGTTCGTGTAACCACTGACAGCATACCATGTACAACATAGTATGATTGTACAGATCACATCATCAGGATCCCACCCCCCCTTTACCCCGAAATTTTTTGTGACCCAGCGTAAAGACATTGGGTGCCTAACTTTCACCATTTACATGAAATGACACCTTAAACCCCAAAAATTTCAAAAATGTTTTATTTTGACCTCCCTCATCACTTACAGCTACATAGTTGTAACTCTGGTACAATGTATCTGGGATTTTCTTGGGATTTTCCAGTTGGGAGCATTGACATGCCTCATCAAACACCCAATGCTAAGTTCACTGATCTTCTGCATCGTCATCGTGTCAGGTGTACTTCATGATAGCCAGGAATGTTGCAATATTTAGTGCATAGATGAGACATTATTGATGAACCATTCTTCTCACTTACACTTCTGTAAGAGGAGATCACCAGATTGCCGAAAGGGTCATTGTGTTTGGCAGCCAAATTTAAAAGTGTTTTGTCAAATTGGAGGGGCGGGAGGAGATATGAAATGTGTGGGGAACTATTTTGTACGATAATAATTGTTTTAGATGTATTCTCTATCTAATGAGTAAAAGAAGGCTGAGAAAGAAATTGTGAAATAATTGATTTATTATTAATATTGTTGTCAAAACTTGCTTTTTGTTTTTTTTGTTTTTGTAATACATTTGTTTAGCATGAGCTAAAAGTTGACCGATATATGGCCTTACATCCAGCTGGTGACCCCAGGGCATATCTTTCATCTTCTCTGTTTTCTGCGGACATTTACAAAACTTGACCGTTGTTTTTAATTAGCTGCAGAGTTGTTCCTATAAAAGGCTCGGGTAGACGGGACAGGGATGGAGGAAATACCCCCAGCATCACTTCATGCCTTCTCTTACGTGGCCTCAATTCCCATTAAACACATACATGGAGCAACTGAACAATGCCTTCCAGCAATTGGAATGTTGTAGATTACCCGTCGGCAAACAATAGCGCAAGATATTCTGTTATAGACTGAAACCCCACTTGTAGAGCTTTCAATTTCGTCAGATTAGTAGCACGCTCTTATCTATCACCGCACCGTGCTAATAATTTAGTCATAATAGTGGATGAGTCCTTTAATCGGAAGCCTTTTATCAACTTTAGTCAGTCAGGCCTGTCTGTGTTGATGCAGGATTTATAGATGCGTACACAAGCATTGAATAGGATCAATGGTTTCTGTTGGAATGTGATCACATAGCTCTGTGTGACCACCATTTCCTAATGTGCCGAACACACTGAAGTTAATTAAGTCTTGGGCTTACAGAGCGTTCATATTGCCTGAGAGATGTTGACAAGTCTGATGGTACACAGTGAACATAGCAAGTCTGATGGTACACAGTGAACATAGCAAGTCTGATGGTACACAGTGAACATGGCAAGTCTGATGGTACACAGTGAACATGGCAAGTCTGATGGTACACAGTGAACATAGCAAGTCTGATGGTACACAGTGAACATGGCAAGTCTGATGGTGCACAGTGAACATAGCAAGTCTGATGGTACACAGTGAACATGGCAAGTCTGATGGTGCACAGTGGACATAGCAAGCATTCGGTGGTAAAAGGAATTTCTGGAGTTTAGTTTTTACAATAGCTACGTAATCGAATGGAAGTGGAAAGTTAGAAATCTCACCCACTCACTCATTCTCTCTCCTCTAGAGGTGGGCATAATACGTAGTGCACACAATTCATTACTTCATCTTTCACTCCTACCAAATGAAACACACGCGCACACACACACATGCACGCATGCACACACACACACACACATTAGTCTTTAGTTCACCACTACTTGGTCACGTGGCCCTCCAAGATATATAAGAGGGTGTCAAAACATTGTCATTGTGGCATAACTAGTCTTTACATGTGTATGTGCCCAGCAAGGCCACGTCTATCTCAACCATCTCCCACACTTGCTGCATTGAAGGTGGATTCTCTCTTTCTCCTTTGCACTGTGTCTCTTTAAGTCTCCGGGTCTCCTAAACTTTATCTGGCACTTCCCACACCACACTCTCCACACCATACTCCCCACACCACACTCTCCACACCACACTCCCCACACCACACTCCCCACACCTCACTCCCCACACCACACTCCCCACACCTCACTCCCCACACCATACTCCCCACACCTCACTCCCCACACCATACTCCCCACACCTCACTCCCCACACCACACTCCCCACACCACACTCCCCACACCTCACTCCCCACACCTCACTCACCACACCACACTCACCACACCACACTCCCCACACCACACTCCCCACACCACACTCACCACACCACACTCACCACACCACACTCCCCACACCTCACTCCCTACACCACACTCCCCAAGCACTATTACCTGTTGGTGGGGATTCTTGAGGCTGGTCGCCTGTGGAGCATTTGTGAACAGCTAGGCCTCCTCTATTCCTGACATTGGCTCACACGGTCCATGTTCTATAGAACCAAGCCATGCTCCTTCACTGACTCAGCCCTCTCTTCTATACATCTGTGCCTAGCTCTACACACACATACACACACACACACACACACACACACACACACACACACACACACACACTAGTAGTTGGTTTTGATTTTGTATACCCTCGATAATGTCTCACTTCACTTCACACCTTCATTAATATTTCGTCGCTATGCGGGGGTTGTTGGTGATGGATTCATAGAAAACAAGTTTTACCAAGTACACGATATAATGTTCATATGAGTGGAATCTGTTCGTCTGCCAGTCTCATTAGTGAGAATGCACTCTACATACGTGTGATTACGTAGAACTGAGTAAAACCAGTCAAATGAAACTAACAAAGTACTCTAAAGTTGTGTCTTATTTCTCCCACACAAATAATTTGATACGTGGGGGGGGGGGGGGGGGGGGGGGGGGGGGTTTTATCATTGGCAGTTTTTTGTAAAGGTGGTTGGTATGTTTTTTGGTCATTATTTAATTTAAAATATTTTTTTT
>WLWI01001030.1_pt1 | contig 24476 bp, 26 predicted proteins | sample 6701501 | NCBI WGS metagenome assembly WLWI01 (sample SAMN12718690, study PRJNA515312) | sponge metagenome | isolation source: marine sponge | host: Mycale hentscheli | place: New Zealand: South Island, Marlborough, Capsize Point | collected 2014-11-01 | reverse complement strand
TTACATTTGGAATTGTTTAACGAACATAAAGTCTTAGTTTTTTTGATTTTGTTTGATCAGGGTAAAGCCCGGTCATAAAAGACACTCTTGATGGACCACAAAGTGGATATTGAACATGGGCATTATTGAAAATAAGTCCTTGTTTTGCCAATTTATCGATATTTGGAGTTGAAACGTCTTTGTTAGAGTAAACACCAATGGCATCACGTCTGGCCCAATCAAAGAGTATTAAGACCACATTTACAGGTCTCTGCTGCTGATTTCCATATATGGTATTTAGATTAGCTATTTCTTTTGCTGAACTGGTGACCGGTAACAAAACTGAAATCGTACATATCAGTGAGATTACTAAACTAACAATTTTGTCAGGGTATATATTCATTGCTTATGATCTCCAGGACTGATTTCCAATAGTCAAAGAACATACCTCTTGTACATCAGCGGTTCAACGATCAGGAAAGCAGTATATTGTTGTTTCAAACGCAATATGACTGATTTACAAATAGCTAAGCCACCAGTCCTTACGCTTACGCTTGAGTTCTGACATCCATTTACAAAATGGATACAGTATCGCCAATACAAGTATCCAGACCAGATAAACGCCAACCAAACCGGTTCCATAGCCTTCCGGGTAAAAGAAGAAGAAATGCAAAAACTGCTTAGCTTCAAAGCCCTGTGCCATACCATAGAAAATACTTAATACATGGATTAGAAAGAAATGAGCGACATAAAAAGCGAAGGGTACTCGGCCAAACATCACCAGTGTATCTTTGAACCAACCATGCAATCTGTCAGCATAAGCACAAACAATTGCCATTGGTCCTAGAGTCGCGAGAATAAATAGAAGACTTGGCGGGTATTTACTGACGTTCATGAAATCATAAAGTGTCGCAAGTGGCCCCTGGGCTTGCGTCGCCCACGAATTCGGATCTCCATAAATATCAAGCCCTCTGATTACTATAAAAGCGAAGATGAACAGCAGGCCTGTTTTGATTAAAAAGCTGTCACGTTCTACTGGTTCTTTCTTGAATATAAAAGCTGTACCAAAGCCCAGTAACATCACGCCGATCCAGGGTATTAGTGGATAGACGGTGATTACGAGAAAAGGGCCTACTACCGTTGAGCCCTGTGAGTGCATGCTTTGCCAGAACGGATCGCTGCCGCCCATTATACTACCTAGCGGCCATATTGGATCCAGGGCGTTGTGACCAAGAAGAATAATAGTAGCAATAATCAGGCAAGCTGTCGGACCCATATACTGCGCACCTGCCAGCACTATCATACCCAGACCCAGGACCCATATTACCTGTAAAACAACCATGGTTAATCCACCAATTTGTGGTTCCCCAAAGGGTGCAAAAGAAATTGCAGTAGAGATGATTGCAACTTCGACAAAGATTAACCATAAGCCACGTTTAACGAGAAAGGCTGCTATTTCGTTTTGCGATTTTCGCTCGGCCATTAAGCCAACTGACGTACCGGCCAGAAACACGAACACTGGTGCACAGAAGTGGGTTATCCAACGTGTAATATATAGCCCGGCATCAATATCTGGTTGCGACATCGGGTCTTGCACGCCACCCACCATAAAAAAATCACGGACATGATCAATCGCCATGATGACAATGACCAGGCCACGCAACATATCAATATTGCTTAGCCTGTAGGAGCGCGCATCCCTGTCCATTTTTCCTGCATTCGTCATAGTGTTTTTGAATCCTCTTAGCTGCAGAAGGGCCAGATTTGATACCATTTACTACAATTAAACTTTTCTTCGCACCTTTTCAGTTGCGCACCATAATCGCCGGCCGTCCTCGCAACTTTATCGGATACTTTAATAATATCTGGTTTCTTTTTGTAAGTACCTCGTTTGTACCCCCCCTTACCTTCATGGTAGGCAAGGTATAGGTGTTTTGCATTCCATTTTGAAATACCCAGCTGTTTATGAGTCTTACTGTTGTACCATCCGATAAAGTCCAATGCGTCTTCCATGTCACCACGACTTTTAAACAACCCTCCCCGTTCTTGTTTATATTCCTTCCATACAGGATCTTTCGCTTGCGCATAGCCTTCTGCAGATGACTTTCGACCTAGCGGTATGAAAAGAAACCATTCATACGGAGTCTTTGCGTTGCCCCTGAAACTTGATTCGTGTCGGACAAATGCCATGAGGATATGTTTGGGTATTCCCCAGGTTTTTTCTGCCTGCTTGGCATAGCCATACCATTCCGGGTGTTGCTCAAAAATTTCACAGATGTCATGTTGGCGCTTTGGCGGTGCAGAACTACAGCCTGCAATTACACACAAAATAATGATTAAGTAGCACAGAAACTTCATTCACTAATCCTTTTCAATTTGGCATTGGCAGGAAACATAATATCACTCAAATAAGTCCCAGTGCGACCTTCCAGGTTCAGCACAGGGAATAAGTTCCTGGGAAATATCGAGATGAATTTTATCCTGGGGAAAACTGTATGAAACGGGCATGAGCTTCGGCATCTGGGCTCATATCAGGGCCTTTTTCTAATACATAAAGAAATAGTTGATCTAGATCATCGTCTTTGCCCGGAGAAATAGCTAAAACGTCATACCTTATGCAAGACATGATAAACACGCAGATGGATACGGAGCTGATCTTTAGCGCCGAGCTGATATCTCGCTATGAAAAATCGGGGCCACGCTATACCTCGTATCCAACAGCGATTCAATTCAACGAGGAATTCAATAGTAAAAATTATATCGAAAATGCCCTAAGGACGAATGAGAACCCCCTGCCTCAAGCTCTTTCTCTTTATTTCCATCTACCATTTTGCAGTACCGTTTGTTACTACTGCGCGTGCAACAAGATTATTACCAACAATCGCCGCCATGCAAAACCATATTTGGAACTCATGTTCAGAGAATTGGAAATGCAATCGGCATTGTTCGATAAAGATCGTAGTGTTAGACAGCTTCATTGGGGAGGAGGTACTCCTACTTTTATCAGCACAAAACAAATGTCTGATCTAATGGACTTTACGCGCAGTCACTTCTCTCTCCTCAATGATGATTCTGGTGAATATTCCATTGAACTTGATCCAAGAGAAAGCGATCCGAAAAACCTGTCATTTCTACGGCAACTTGGCTTCAACAGAATTAGTCTTGGTGTACAGGACTTTGACCCAGATGTACAAAGATCGGTTAATCGAATTCAATCTGAAAAAGAAACTTATTCAATAATTGAAGCTGCTCGTGAACAGGGATTCAAATCTGTCAGTCTGGATCTTATTTACGGTTTACCGAGACAAAATGTAGAAAGCTTTTCACAAACACTGAATAAAGTGATTGCGATGCAGCCAGATAGAATTTCAATCTTCAGTTATGCTCATATGCCAGAGCGATTCAAAGTACAAAAGCAAATCAATGAACTTGAATTACCGAATGCTGCTACCAAGTTAGCAATATATCAAAATAATATTAAGACGCTCATACGTGCAGGGTATGTCTATATTGGTATGGACCACTTCGCCAAAGCAGAAGATGAGTTAGCAATCGCGCAAACAAACAAAGAATTGACGCGCAATTTCCAGGGCTATTCTACACACGGTGACTGTGACGTTGTTGAAGTGGGTGTTAGTGCCATTAGTAAGATTGGTGATTGCTACGCTCAAAATTTTCACGATGTTACAGATTACGAAAACTCTGTTAACGCCAGCATCATACCTACACTGCGCGGTTTTAGGCTGGATTCTGACGATATACTACGACGATATGTTATTACCCAGTTAATTTGTCATTTCTCAATAATAATTTCAGACATTGAAGACAAATTCATGATTGATTTCAGTGAATATTTTTACAACGAATTACAAGCGCTAAAGAAAATGGAAAAGGACAATTTAGTATCAATAGATTTGGTAGGAATAACTATATCCCCCACCGGTAGATTATTGGCAAGAAATATATGCATGGTGTTTGATAAGTATCTGCGTCAAACTGCAGTAGAGTCATCGTTTTCCAAAACCATTTAAGAACATTTCACAGATCAATTCCTAACCAAAACGGATATTCTTGATCACTCGTGATTCAAATCACCTTTCATTATCCGCATTTTGATTCACCACAATTAAGACAAGTAAGGCAATTGTCCAATTGAATCATTGCTTTTGTCTGGCATTTCTTACACAGTTGAGCATTATCGGGAAATTCTTCCGGCGCAGTCTTTTCCATTTGACTTAAAGTGCTTTCGTATTCGGCCCGTTTCTCTTCAATCAGTTTTCTTTGGTGCTCATCTGGACCGTCGTCCTGAAGTAAGCCGATCATACGCATATGACTTTCCAGAACATCACCAATTTCCGCGACCAATGAGGGCATAAACTTGCCACCAGGCTTAAAATAGCCACCTCTTGGATCAAATACAGATCGCAACTCTTCGACCATGAAAGTGACATCTCCACCCTTGCGAAATACCGCCGAGATGATTCGCGTCAAAGCCACTATCCATTGAAAATCATCCATATTTTTGGAATTAATAAAAATTTCAAAAGGGCGTCGCAATTCATGTTCTGTACCGGCATTGAGAATTATATCGTTGACGGTTACATAGAGAGCGTGATCAGAAAACGGTGTTTTCATTTTGTAGGTAGAGCCCAATAACATCTGTGGCCTTTCCAACCTTTCATGCATTTGCACCACATTGTCTTCTTTTTCACTTTCATCGTTAATATTGGCCTGGGATGCATCGTCCTTTCTTACTTTGTAACCCACAATATTTTTATCAATTTTGATTGCCATTAGAAATCTTTACCTTCTTAGTGCTTGCCGTAATAGCCTTCTTTCAAGGCATCAAATAAATTGGCGGCAGTGTGTAATTCACCGTCGTACTCTATTTCCTCATTTCCACTAACTTCGATAATCTCACCATCCTCGAGAGTGAATTGGTACATGGTATTTTCAAGGTCCTGTTCCTTTACCAATACCCCTTGAAATGCTACCGGATTGAATCGAAATGTTGTGCAGCCTTTCAGCCCTTGTTCATAAGCATAAGAATAAATATTCTTAAAATCCTCGTATGGGTAATCAGTTGGTACATTTGCGGTCTTTGAAATTGACGAATCTACCCATCGTTGTGCCGCTGCCTGAATATCAATATGTTGCTCAGGCTGTACATCGTCCGAGGAAATAAAGTAATCAGGCAACTGTTCTTCAGTCTTTTCAGAAAAAGGCATCGCACCAGGGTTTATTAGGGTTCGATATGCCAACAATTCGTAAGAAAATACTTCAACTTTCTCTTTTGTCTTTTTATCTGCCCGAATCACATTACGCGAATAATGGTGTGCAAAACTGGGTTCAATACCATTACTTACATTATTGGCGAGGGACAAGGCTATCGTACCCGTCGGAGCAATTGAACTATGATGGGTAAAACGTGCACCCACTTCAGACAATTCACGCACTAACTCGGGGTCTACTTCAGCAATTCTTTGCATGTAACGACTGTATTTTGCATGCAAGATTTTCCCATCTATGGAATCACCCTCCTTGTAGCCATCTTCCACTAGTTCCGGACGCTTTCGTAGCATATCGGGTGTGACAATAAATACTTCGTTCATGATTGGCGCAGGACCTTTTTCTTTGGCCAATTCCAGCGCTACTTGCCAACCTGCCACCGCCAACTCGCGACTCACATCTTCGGTAAACTCCAGAGATTTAGTTTGTCCATATTCCATTCGCAACATGGTTAAGGTTGAGCCAAGACCGAGAAAACCCATCCCATGTCGGCGTTTTCGCATAATTTCCTGTCGCTGACCCTCTAATGGCAAGCCATTAACCTCAATGACGTTGTCCAGCATCCGAGTAAATATTTTTGTGACTTCTCTAAATTTGGGCCAGTCAAATTCTGCATTTTCACCAAACGGTGAGATGACAAACCGAGTCAAATCCACTGAGCCGAGTAAACATGCACCATAAGCCGGTAATGGTTGTTCTCCACAGGGGTTAGTGGCGCGGATATCTTCACAAAACCAGTTATTGTTCATTTCATTGACGCGATCTATCAAGATAAAACCTGGTTCTGCATAGTCATAGGTTGAAGCCATAATTGCATCCCAGAGACGACGAGCTGGGATAGTCTTGTGGATGCGGCAGGCAATCAGTCCTTGTTCATTCCTTACGTAATTAAGATCATTTGGCCAATTGCGCCAAACTACAATTTCGGAATCATTGAGTGCAATCTTTTCATTGTCGACTTCCGCTTGTGTGAGTGGAAAGGCAAGCTTCCACAAGGCATCTTCGTTCACGGCTCGCATGTATTCATCAGACAATAATATTGAGAGATTAAACTGGCGCAATCTACCGTCTTCGCGTTTAGCCTTGATAAAATCCAGCACATCGGGATGACCTATATCAAAAGTTGCCATTTGTGCGCCCCGGCGACCACCGGCTGAGGAGACTGTAAAACACATACTGTCATATATATCCATAAACGACAGAGGCCCGGAGGTATTTGCGCCAGCACCAGAGACATAAGCTCCTTTGGGGCGCAGGGTCGAAAACTCGTAACCAATTCCACAACCAGATTTTAAGGTCAGTCCCGCCTCATGCAGTTTCTTCAGAATGTCATCCATTGAGTCCTGAATTGTGCCTGAGACTGTACAATTTATAGTTGAGGTAGCGGGCTTATGTGCACCGGCTCCTGCATTCGAGACTATCCTGCCAGCAGGAATTGCACCGTGCTGCAAGGCCCAAAAAAACTTTTCGTACCAGTATCCCTGTAACTCTTCACTTTCTTCTACCTCAGCCAGGTTTCGCGCAATGCGCTTATAGGTATCTGTTATGGTCTCGTCAACTGCGGTTCCATTCTTGTCTTTTAGGCGGTATTTCTTATCCCAGATATCTAGAGAGGCAACTTGATAAGGGATCTCTATTTCTTCATTGAGCCTGGTATTGATTTTTACGATAGTCATTATTAAAAAAATACGTGTTAGTTAAATCCCGTCTTTGTACTACAAAAAGAGCGGGTTTTTGTTAGCGATGGTATCCAGAACTTCAAGGGTTTAGCTTGATGTGGGTCAATTTTACTACTTATACTTTGAACTAGCGTCGCTGCCAGGAACAGCTTCCCTCTCCCGGAAAATGCCTTCGCAAATGACGTCGTTTCTGATTTATCTATTGTATACTTAATTGATGGATAAGCTCGACAATATTGTTGCAAAATCGAGAAAAAATGCTGAATCCAGAGGCCACTCCTATCGTGGCCTCGCGTTGAAGATGTATCCCTGGATTTGCACTAAATGTACTCGTGAGTTCAGCCGTGAAAATCTGAGCGAACTGACTGTCCACCACAAAGATCACAATCACGATAATAACCCCGCAGATGGCAGTAACTGGGAATTGCTTTGTATGTATTGCCACGACAACGAGCATGCCAGGTATCTGGAGGCAGAAAACTCAACACTTAAGGCCGCTAATGAACGAGACAAAGCCCATACTACCAGTAGGCCTTTTGCGAACCTGAAGGACTTACTAAACAAATAGCAATCGACCAAATAACTGTGCAAGGTATGAATACCTGTTAATTGTTCAAGGGGAAACTCGGCTTTCTGTTCAAACTACCCGCTGTTTATGCAACAATTACAGAAACAAGTTTGAATAAGGTTCTAAGAATTAGCGTGCCCTGGAATTAGATCAAAAGTAAATATGAAAAAGACCATTCGATTCGGAAATTTCGTCAGGGAGATTACTGTTCATCAGCAGAAGATTAGCTATAACGAGCTGACGCCCAAAATTACCCGAAACGAACAAGGCGAAGAAATTCCCTACCACGCGCCTAAACTGAACATTCGCCCTATTGATGCCTATCGTATTCTTGAACCGTACATAAGTACACGTCTGAAGGACCAAATAAAGGCGGTAGTCCCTCTTGCTGTTTACCTGGTGTTGTTTCAGATAATCATCCTGCGACAGGGTGTTGCAGATTCATGGCAAATTACCGGCGGTATGGTTTCAGTGATAATCGGTCTGATGTTTTTCATGGAAGGCTTGAAAGTTGGTCTGATGCCATTTGGCGAATCACTGGGAACTATACTACCGGCAAAATCGAAATTGCCGGTGGTAATGATAATCGCATTTATTTTGGGTATTGGCGTAACCTTCGCCGAACCTGCTATTGGTGCACTGAAGACGGCCGGATCGATTGTCGATGTAAACCAGGCACCCTATCTTTATGCCTTATTAAATAACTATGCGGAAATTATGGTGCTGGTTGTAGGTGTGGGTGTTGGTCTGGCCGCTGTACTTGGAACCTTGCGGTTCTTATACGGCTGGAGTTTGAAACCACTGGTCTACATGACATTAGTCCCGACAATGCTTCTCACAGTATATTTTCATTTCAACGAGGAATTGGCGAAAACAATTGGACTTGCCTGGGACTGTGGTGCGGTAACTACAGGACCGGTTACCGTTCCCCTGGTGCTGTCACTGGGAATAGGTATTGCAGCTTCGGCTGGGAAAGGGAATTCGTCACTGTCAGGTTTTGGTATTGTCATGCTCGCCTCCCTTTTTCCAATAATCGCTGTGATGTTACTCACCCTCTATGTTTCTTCTGTCATCACGCCAGAGCAGATAATTGTGCTGGCGGAAACAGCGGTCACTACTACGAATGTCCTGCCCTGGTATGAAAGAACACCCGGTGTGGAAGTAGTGCTTGGCATTCGTGCAATTGTGCCGCTCGTCTTGTTCTTACTGTTTGTGATGATTTTTGTGCTAAAGGAAAAAGTACATAACAAGGGAGATATTGCCTACGGCATTACATTATGTGTTCTCGGAATGATTGTATTCAATGTCGGCCTGAGTTACGGATTGGCAAAATTGGGTGGGCAATCCGGTGGGCTTGTGCCCGCTGCATTTACCCAACTTGACGCTGTTAGCGGTTCACCCCTGTACACATTTACGACGGGTCTGTTTGTTGCGATATTATTTGCCTGGATTCTGGGTTTTGGCGCCACTCTCGCGGAACCTGCTTTGAATGCTCTGGGTATGACTGTGCAAAACCTGACAAACGGCGCGTTTCGAAAATCGGTACTGATGTACTCAGTATCACTAGGCGTCGGCACAGGTATTTCTCTCGGTGTCGTAAAGATTGTATTTAACCTGCCCATCGCCTATTTGCTGATTCCTGGTTACATGATTGCTGCAATATTGACCTATTTTTCTTCTGAAGAATTTGTCAATATCGCCTGGGACAGTGCTGGTGTTACTACCGGCCCAGTAACGGTGCCATTAGTTTTAGCAATGGGATTGGGTTTTGGCAACGCAGTTGGAGCAGTTGAGGGCTTTGGTATTTTATCCATGGCATCTATCGGGCCAATAATTTGTGTGTTGCTAACAGGACTGTATATCCAGTGGAAAGTAGAACATCGCCATCATCAGGAAGATGAAGCTCCAACCGCAGAGAAAAACGAGGCAATAGTCACATGAGTAAAAAAGAAATTACAATCCTGACAGACGTATCCTTAATTACATGTGTGGTACAGCGTGGTAAGGCCGACGATATAATAAAAGCTGCGCAGGAAGTAGGTGCTCAAGGGGCTACTGCTTTTTACGCTCGAGGTGGTGGTATACGCGAACGTTTAGGGGTTCTTGGCCTGGCTATCGAAGTGGAAAAAGAAATCATAAATATCCTGGTCGCAAATGATCAAATTGATCGTATATTTGAAATAATGGTTATTGCTGGGCAGCTGGATACCCCGGGAATGGGGATTATGTATGTTACTCCTCTGGAAAAAGCTGCAACCTACATTCCGCAGGAAATCGTGGATAAACTAGCCACTCCCGTTGTCGGGCCCGCGTAAACAAAATATATAGTCTTTCTGACTTATGTTAATAGAAGATCAAAAATTAATTTTCTGCATTTTGCCCAAGGGTGTTGCCCTGAAAGTCGCAGAACAACTGAAAGAAGTTCATGGGATTATGTCCAGCAATATCAGTAATGCCAGGGGAGTAGGTAAAATAACACCGCTTGCTTACAGGGGAATCGCAGGCCAATCTGAGAAAGAAATTTTATCCGTTGTTGTTTCGGCAAATGACGCAGATGAGTTATTTGAATTTATCTATCATGAGGCGCATATCGACCAGCCACATGGCGGCATTATGTACATGCACGCCTTGCCTAAAACGACTGAATATAGTTTGCCCGAAGTGGAAAATGAGAAGTAATTACTGTCTAATTCAGACTGATTTTAACTAAGGTAAGGTATTCCTCAGTCATCGTTAAGAAAATCAGGACGGTCTTCGCCTTGAGTAACCAAAACAAGAGTATCCTGCATCGCCGTTTCCATATGCGTATCTCCCGGTTCCACGAAATAGCAACCACCAGCCGCTATACGCACTTTCCCCGCTTGTTCAGACTCAACCTCTACTTCACCTTCCAACACCATCACCTGAACCCATTTTGGGTGTGTATGAGTGGGTATTTCCATGCCCATTGGCATACGAAATAATGCTGAACGAACATCAAAGTCGCCTTCCCAGACAATACTCTTCTCCATAACAGTACCGCCACGTACTGGTGCCTGTGTCCAATTGAATTCTTCTTTTGGGAAAAACCTTGTCATATCGCTACTCTTCCATTTCCTCAACTTCAAAGTCTGTGTTTCTAACAACAAGCGTACCAGCGAGCTTGTCATGCCAACCCTGTTTTCGCCCATCGAAACCCACCCAAATTATTCCCAGAAAAAATGGCAACATTGATACGTAGTAGCCAAAATAACGACCAATCAATTGTCCTACTGAAGGCCTATTCCCCGTTTTCGCATCTATGATCTTTATGTCCAGTAATATTTTCCCAGGCGTTGCAGACTTGTAAACCCAGAATAAAATGACAGCTATTGCAGGTAGAATGTAATTTAAAAGGACGTCCCAAAATCCCTGGACAATTTCTGTACTTTGCCAATATGCCTGGCCATAGATTACTGTGAGTATTGGCAGAATAATTATAAATACCAATATCGTATCAATTATCGCTGCGCCCGTTCTTATCCAGAAACCTGCATATTCATGATCATCCATCATTTTCTCCTTATCTCTGACAGCTCTATATAATAGTATAAAAGAATGATTAACACAGACACTCAATTTCGCAGATCCACTTTGCTGGCATTAGACCTTTCATAGAATTGCAAGATGTGCGGAATAACTGGATTTATCGACAGCTCTCATTCTGGTAATGCTGACTGGCTAACGCGAACAAGTCGGGCGATGGCAGATAGCATCGCCCATCGTGGCCCGGATGACGGCAATGAATGGATCGATTCTGAAGCAGGTCTCGGGCTGGGTTTTCGCCGTCTTTCGATTATTGACCTCTCCTCTGCTGGTCGACAACCAATGATGTCCAGTTGCGAACGTTTCGTGATTGTCTACAACGGTGAGGTGTACAACACCGATGAGTTACGTAAGGATCTGGATCTTGTTAATTTTCGCGGTCACTCAGATACAGAAGTAGTACTTGAGGCTTGTGCTGCCTGGGGAGTGGAGGCCACGGTCAAACGACTAAATGGCATGTTTGCTTTTGCCCTTTGGGATCGACGGGAGCGTAGTCTTTCACTAGTGCGCGACCGTCTTGGTATAAAACCACTGTACTGGGCTTTTATTGGTGGACTATTCCTGTTCGCTTCAGAATTAAAAGCCTTAAAACTGCACCCCGGCTGGCGCCCCGAAATAAACCGCTCGGCCCTGGCTGCATATATGCAACACAGGTATATTCCTGCCCCGAGTAGCATTTATGAAGACGTACATAAACTGGAACCGGGTCATTTTCTTACCCTAAAACCAGATCAAACTGTTGAAAACAAAGTTTACTGGGACGTAGCTAACGCGGTAATGCAGGGTCAGGAGTCTCCGCTACAACTTAACGATGCGGAAGCGGTAGACATGTTGGATTCACTATTAGGTGATGCCGTTCAACGTCGAATGATTGCCGATGTACCATTGGGAGCATTCCTTTCAGGCGGTATCGATTCGGCTAGCGTTGTCGCTCAAATGCAGAAAAACGGTACTCAAACTGCCAGGACATTTACTATTGGTTTTGATGACTCCACTTATAACGAAGCCCACTATGCGGCTGCCATTGCAAAACATCTGGGAACCGAGCATACCGAGCTTTATGTCGGTCCTGATCAAGCAAGAGATATAATACCGACCTTACCCGCGATATATGACGAACCATTCGCAGACTCGTCTCAAATACCCACTTATCTTGTGTCACAGATGACCCGTCAACATGTAAGTGTGGCTTTGTCTGGTGATGGTGGAGATGAATTATTTGCAGGCTATAATCGATACCAGACTGCCGAATTACTGCGTCGCTGGACGCAACCAATAAAAGGCCCTTTTCGAACCGGACTGCAGTGTCTACTAAGCAGTCTCAGCCCGGCTACATGGAACAATCTATTTCGTTTTGTTTCCAGTTCTTACCCCGGACACAAACTATATGATTTCGCGGCAATATTGAAAACTGACTCGGCAAATATCTATCGTGAGTTGATAAGTGAATGGAAGGAGCCCGCAAAACTGGTTGTAGGCGTCGGGGATAAGCATGATCTAATTTGGTCAGCTGCTAAATCTGATCTGCCTGTGAACCCTATAGAGCTACTGCAATATCTTGATACGATTAATTATCTACCCGATGATATCCTGACCAAAGTGGATAGAGCGAGTATGGCCGTCTCTTTGGAAGCTCGTACACCTGTACTTGATCATCGACTGGTAGAATTTGCATGGCGTCTACCAATGCACTTTAAGATACGAGCAAGAGAAAGAAAATGGTTACTACGTCAGGTTGCTTACAAATATATGCCGCGACAGTTATTGGACAGACGTAAAACTGGCTTCAAGATCCCGGTAGATGATTGGTTGAAGGGGCCCTTACTTGATTGGGCCGAATCACTACTGGATGAAAAACGCCTCAAAGATGAAGGTTTTCTTGACCCCACCCTGGTAAGAAGAAAATGGAAAGAACATTTATCAGGCGATAGAAACTGGAAGGGCTCGCTATGGAACGTATTGATGTTTCAGTCGTGGTTGGAAGCTCAATAGGTAAAGTAACATGCGAGTAGGCTTTCTTTTTAATCACTATCTGACTTACCAGGTCTTACATGGTGCGCCGTTTGCGTTTGAACTTTCACGCCGCTTTCCAAATATACAAGTTGTAATGCTCTGTTCGAGTCCCGAAAACTACACAGAAGTAGAACGTATTGGCACCTTGTACCCAGGTCATAAATGTACTCTCATCTTATTAAAGCAAAGTAATTTTATCGATTCCTTTCGTGTCAATTTTCATATTCTGCATCGACCATTTACGCTTTTGGCGAACAAGAAACTGTTAGCTTCGTTTGATGCACTTATAGCACCTGAAAAAAATTACATTATGTTGAAAATGTTTCCGGCATTTTCGAATACTCTTTTTATTGGTCTTCGACATGGTGCAGGAGACAGGCCTGTGTCATTCAACAAAGGAAGTTTAAAATTTGATTACTTACTGGTACCCGGGCAGGCTTACTTTGAGCGTTTTAAGGATGAGTTGCCCGATGGCTGCTGCGAGATTGTCGGTTACCCGAAATTTGAAGTACTGGAAAAAACGCAGCCTGATACACCCCGCCTATTTGAGAACGATCGCCCCACGGTACTGTATGCTCCGCATTTTCACCGCAAACAATCTTCCTGGATATCCCTGGGTCGACAAGTACTTTCATTCTTTGCAAAAAGTAGTACCTATAATTTGATTTTTGCTCCGCATGCACGTCTTTTTAAACACAAGAAATATCATGACAACATTGACCTGAACGAATTTAGAGATACCCCTAATATTTTAATAGATACTGGTAGTGAGCGATCTTTTGACATGACATACACACGTGCTGCCGATATTTATCTCGGCGATGTATCGAGTCAGGTCTGTGAGTTTATATATTATCGACGTCGACCCTGTGTATTTCTTAATCCAAATTTACTTGATCAGAATACAATGAATTTCTGGCGATTCGGGCCTGTGACAAATACCATCAATGAACTCGATAATACAATTGAATACGCCACAAACAAGCTGGAAGATATATATAAAAGTGAACAGGATGTTTATGTAGATAGCGCTTTTTCATCCTCTGATGTCCCACCTTCACAACGAGGCGCCGAGGCAATCGCCCGTGCTCTTAAAATCTAAGGTTTAGGAATTGGGAAGAATGTTAAAAGTATAGTGTTTCTCAGGATACGAACCTAAGTCGATGCCCGAGCTTTCCTAAAGCCAGTCGATCACGTCTCGGTAGTGCAAAACGAATACTCAACCACATGACTGATAGATACACGATTAGAACAGTAATACCTTGAAAATAAACATTAGTAGCAGAAGTCAAAATCTCTGCTAGAAAGATAGCTACACACGCTACTGACGCTGAGCCAAGTATTCGTAGCACACTACCATCAAGGGCATGCAGTTTTTCGCGCTTCGACAATTGCCAAACAGAGAGTATTGCCGTCGTTAGTTGTCCCGTCGCAACACCAAAGGCAACAGCAAGCGTCTCATATTCAGGAAAAGTAACAAGTAGTACAAGCGTTGCCGTTATTAAGCCAATGGTACTGTTCAATACAGGTAAACCACGGTGACTGATCACCTGCTGAATGGCCGAAGCTGGTCCAATACCTGCCTCAATTCCTCTTGCAACAGTCAATACAACAAGAATCGGTCCTGCCGCTGCTGCGCCAGTGACAAATAAGGCAAGCAGAGAATCAGCCGCAATAATAATTGCAACACTGGTAGGTAAGGCCAGTAGCAACGAAATACGGATGGAGAAAGTATACAAGGCCTGCATAGTTGCATGATCTCTATTTGCAGAGGAAGCGGCGATAGGTGACAGAACATGTGAGAAGACACTGCGTACCAACTGGGGAATACTCGCCAGTTTACGGGCAATACTATATAAGCCCGCGGCATTCGCACCAGTCGCCCCGGGTAGGCAAAAATTAATTATAATCGCCGGCATATCTACAAACATACGTCCCAGGATATTCGAGGGTAATATAGACATTCCGGACAGAAAAAGATCATGGACTACAGTTCTGGAGAGTTTTGATTTCCAGATAAGTTTCAAGCTGCAATAATTATTTAACACACGTAAAGCCAGTATTGCTGTAACCAGAAGTGAGCCAAGATGCGCAATCAAAAGCGCGAGAGTATCTACTCCCGCCAACCATAGTGCCACTGCTAACACTAGTCGTAAGAGTTGTTCCCACAACAGACGTAATCGAATTTCCGGACCAAAGGCATGGCAGGCTCGCAATGCAGATGTTGCTATTTCCACCGTTGCCCATAAGGGTATGGCCCAGACGAAAAGACTGATGGCAAGTTCAAGCTGGGCCAAATCTTTATCGGCCACATTGAACAGGGGTACTATCAACGCAGAAGACCAGGATAGAATTGCTGCAAGAACCAGGCACGGCAATACTCCTAGTACAAACGCGGCCTTAATGACAAGAGCACGTGCCTCCGGTGCGGTTGACTTGGGCAATACGCGTTGTAGAGCCGCAGTCATTGCCAAGTCTGCAACATTTTCCAGCAAATTAACCAACGACCAGAGCACGGTATATAAACCGTAAGTAGCCAGTCCGAACATCCAGGTGTAAGCCGGTTGCGCGATAATTTCGATTAAAGCACCGATCTTTGCCAGAAAAACTGTACCTGCACCCTTTGCCACATCCCGACGAGCATCAGACTCACTATTCCGATGATCATTTTCATCAAGCATGCTCTTATTTTCTTTCTCGGAACTCATCTCGATATGCATTAGGATTAACAACTGAGCCAATAGCTAGCATATCTGATATGAAACTCAGAAAATAGATTATCTCCCGAAAGTGTCAAATTACTTTCTGACTTCAGGTCCGATTAAAAGGATTACAAATCAACTGACAGAGGAAATAATTTACTCCCTGATCTGGCTTTTTCAAACCTGTCTCTTGTGGTGTAAAATCAACCAGATATTTCCCTGATCTCAATATTCAAATAACTCCATGAACTCTGCTTTTCTATATCATAGCCTGCGCCGGGATATTTCCAATTTCTCTTTGATCAAGCATCGTAGCTTCGATGGGTTCTTAATCAGCATGCATCAATCCGGCACACATTGGCTTAAGCATATGTTGGCCACAGGTCTAACTCATAAATTCGACCTCCCTCCACCAAGATACATACATGCGAATGATGTAATAGCCAATCCCAAAGTCCCATTGGCTCATCGCAAATTGCCACATATCGTCAATACGCACTCTATTCCTCATATGCTGCTTGGCTCAAGGTTGTTTCGTCAATTCGTAAAACTTCCACCCTATGTTGTACTTGTTCGGGATATTCGTGCCACTCTGGTTTCCAATTTTGAAAAATGGAAGATGCATTATGACTGTGACTTTAATACTTTCCTTCATGGTGATACCAGTGGACGTCGTTTTAATAATGATATTTGGTGGTGCCTGCGTTTTTGCAATGCCTGGGGTAAATTGGCCCAAGATTTCCCCGAAAACACATTGATCGTTAAATATGAGGACTTAAAATCGGATCCGCTACAGGAATTACAGCGTATTAATAGTTACTGGCAATTAGAGATGGATGAACCTACCTTAAATTTTGCGATCAGCGAATCCAGTAAAGAAAAAATGACTCTGAAGAAAGATCCTGACACACCTTTCGGTGTTACTGTGGTGATAGATAGTAAACGTGCTTTTATTGATTGGTTTGATAGTGACCAGATTGCCTTTTTTAATCAAACCCGTCAGGATTTACTAAAGTATGACTTTGACTACGATTACAAGTGGTGAATCCGGAGACTCTTGACACACTTACCTGCCTACTTTGTGCTAATAATGTGATTATCTTATGAAAAAAGAACAACAGCTTGTACTCGAAACAAATGAAGCCTTCTATTCTAATTTTTGCAATAACGATCTAGAAAGTATGGAATCTTTGTGGTCAAGCCAACATGATATTGCGGTTATCCATCCCGGTTGGCCACCTATTCATGGCCGCCATGCGGTTATTTCCAGTTGGCGTCAAATATTGACAGCTGATAACCCACCCAGGATCTCATGTCTCAACGCCAGCGCAAATTTGCTGGGTGAGGTGGCTCTGGTAATATGCACTGAATTATTGGCCGAAGTCGAATTGGTCGCAACCAATACCTTCGTTCTTGAAGTCGATGGATGGAAAATGATTCATCACCAGGCAGGCCCACTGCCGCAGGCCTTGAATACAGATGAAGGCGACATATTACATTAACGTAATACGCTATTTTCCGTTATCATTTCCATAATAAGCCATTAGAATCTTTCATACTAAAAAACCTTAAAGCACATGAGTCGTAACTATGCAACGTAAGCAGTTAATGAAGGCGCAAGTAGAAATACTGTATTCACAGTCTGCTGTTACATTTCTGTTTCCGGTGTTCGCCTCCCTGATACTGGGTTTTGCTTTGTGGGAAATCGCCCACAGAAAAACATTGATAATCTGGGGCGTCACTATCTGGCTTTATGCTGGCTTTCGCTTTACCTTGCTTTGGAAATTTAATAAAACAGAGATTACCCTTGAGAATGCCGGAAAGTGGCTAGATATATTTATCGGGACAGTTTGTATGTCCGGTATTATGTGGGGGCTTGCAGCCATCATTTTGATTCCTCATGAAGGCAAGAACCTTACTGAATTTACGCTCTATACAGGCATAACCTTATTATCAGTTTCAGGGCTGGTAGCTGGCGCCACGATTTCTTACTCGGTCTGCCTATCCGTACTGTTTTTCTACATTTTACCGGCTTTATTACCACCCGCACTCTATCTCATCACATTGGGAGACATATATAACAGCACATTAGGTGGTTTCATCTTGTTGTATTGTTTTTTTATTTCCAGTGCTGGATACAGAATGAACAAACAACTACTTACTTATCTTGAAAAACAACGTGAATTGGAAAAACTTAAACTACAGTTTCAACAGTTGAAATTGATGTATAAAAAAATCGCTCCCCGATAGGGCTAAATTTTCTTCAGACTCATTGCTTTATAAGATGGATTTCCTGTTGCGGGAATGGAATTTCTATATTCGCTTCATTGAATCGTTCTAATATGAGTTCATTCACCTTAAACATAACTGAATAATACTCTCTGGTCGGTACCCAGTAACGATAGCCAAGTTCAATGCTTGAATCAGCAAAACGCTGAATCCCTACCTGTGCCTCTGGTTCTTCAACTACTAGTTCATTACTGGCAAGCACCTTCACAATAATCTCGATTGCTTTTTTGGTATCGGAACCATAGGCAATATTAATATTTGCTTCAATCACCAGATTAGCATTGGAATTATGCAGGATCTCACCAACGATAAGTTTGTTGGGAATTGTAATTATCTCGCCGTCTTCCGTGCTCAATTCCGTGTATGCAAGTTTGACTTCCTCAACAATGCCAACAACGCCCTGTATTTTAATGGTATCCCCGAGGACGAAGGGCCGAGTCAAAATTATCGTCAAACCAGCACCGTAATTTGACAATGGTCCCTGCAGTGCAAGCGTACCACCAAATGCAACTGCGCCTAAGGCGGCTATAAATGGAGCGATGGTTATGCCAAATTTTCCCAGCGCTATGATTACAACAAAGACAAGCACCAGAATCTTACATACATCGGCGAAAAATTTGCTCAGGGTGACATCTAACTCAGCCCTTCGACATAACTTCAAGACCAAACCAGATACCCACTTGGCAACAAACCAACCAACAATAAGGATAATTACGGCACCAATCATCTGGAAACCATAATTAACAACAAGGCTGCTTGCTAAGTCAGCAAATTTTTGGATGGTCTCAAGATCGATATCGGTATCCATAACAAACTGTGCTAGTCACCAATCTTCTTATGGAAATGGGGTACGGAATCTTTTTCGCCCTGTTTCATGTAGCGCTTTTCTTCGTTCAGGGCAGTAACATTTTCGTATACACCCTCATCTCTTTTTACCAGCTTGGTAAACCCCATATTTTTTACTTCACTATTAAAGGTAGCCACGGCACCGCCTGGTGGGCTGGTAATTATGCGTTCGACTGGGGCTGTTGGATCTGTATCTTCCAACGGGATTTGTGCGGCAAAACATAGTTCGCCCCAGGTCTCTAGTTTTACATCGAGGGTGTGGGAAACTTCAACAATGTAACCATTGTCATTACAGCGATATTCGTAAAGAGGCATACACAGATAAACCTATGTCATACGGTGGGTGTGTCATCCGCTAAAAGAGCTTCGAGATTTTCCCTGGTCTGCAAATGGAAAACTGATTCACCATTGTCATCATAATAATCACTGGTTAATTTAAGTTCCTCGCGCAAAAACAATTCGAGATTCTCTTTAACACCAAGCTTCCAGTCTTCCCAGGATACATCTTCATTGTGCATCAGCTTATGTTCGTCTTTTAACCTGATTGCATTCAGCTTAAAAATGTCATACTCAGCTGCAAGACCCGACAAATCCGACGCACGCACAGCTTTATCTTCATTGGAATAACAACGCGCATCTACATGGGTACTAAGGATGGCGGCCTCGACCTTCTCAATCGTTTGTTCGTCAACACCGTAGTCACGCAATGCTTCTTGTGCCAAAACAGCAGAATAGGCCTCCTTGCTTTCATAGCCTTTAGCAGTATGATCCTCCTGGTAACCCGCGTCGTGAAAGATAAGCGCATAGTAGACGACCTTCTCATCCAGCGGTACACCCTCCTGTTTACATTTATCAATGATTACTTCCGAATGACGGGTAACCGTGACGGCATGGCCGAAATTATGATAGGGCAGCTTCGCGTCATACATCTTTGACGCGATTTTCTCGATTTCTTTGTCATGCATGGACATAAGGGGTTTCTATGCTATTGGCTCACTTTCCAGTGCTAAGTTCATAAGAATACTCAACATTATATGACGTTCTAATGGCATATTAGAAGAAAATACTTGGCCAAATTTGCAATTTCGAGACCTATATCCCGATTTTTAGAGGGTAATTTGTCAGAAAACCTGCACTGCGGACGATTTGAAGCTCAACCAGATCTGCTCACCGATATTAATATTGAGTTCGGCGAGGGAAACATGCGTGATAATGGCATGCCAGGATTCCCCTGCCTCTACCACCACATGTATCTCACCATTGACCTCCTCCAGTGACTTTACCTTGCCCTGGAAATGATTACGCATACTTGACCTGAGTTCATCTTTGGACAAAACCAGATGGGCCGGATCGATCGCGATTTGACTGCCTGTTTTAAAAGTTGAGGGAATTTGAATCAATAACTTACCTGTATCGAATACCTTGCTGTTCGAATCCACCTGTCCCGAGAATGTATTCAGGAGCAAACAGGATCTGATCTGGCCTTTATCAAGAGCACAAACTTCATCAGCCAGCTTCTGCGCCTGCAATTGGTCATGACAACTAAAGATTGTGGTTTGAGCACCTCTCTCCCTAGTTTCCAGCAGGACGGTTTCAAGATCTGTTTTTGACTTTTGATCTAAATGACTAAACGGTTCGTCCAGTAACAATACCTTAGGTTGTAGCACCAGCGCTCTGGCAATTGCTACTTTCTGAACTTCGCCTCCCGATAAATCATGCGCTCGCTTTTGCAATAAACCCTGCAGATTCAAGATCTCAACAATTTTCTCTACGCGTGAATGCCATAAAGACTTATCTATATTTCGTAGTTTCAGGCCCAATTCGATATTTTGTAAGACATTAAAATTGAATAGATAAGGTTTTTGTTGCACATATGCGATTTGCTGACGAAAGCTTTGTAGATTGGCATATAGCACTTCTTCATCGAGAAAAAAAAGATTGCCACGTGAAGGCATCGTCACAAAAGCAAGCATATTTAATAGGGTGCTTTTACCTGAACCGTTAGCGCCGACCATGGCGGTTACAACATTTCGACCGATCGAATACTCTGGAATATTCAGGACTACCTCATCAACATAGGTATGCTTAATATTTCGTAATTGGTAAGCTGACATTATCTATTTAAATATTGAAAGCGTTGTAATAATCCATTTACAACAAAAGCGACGAATAAGAGCAATATTCCCAGGGCCAGTGCAAATTCAAATTCACCTTTACTAGTCTCCAGCGCAATAGCTGTGGTCATAGTGCGCGTAAAACCTTCGATATTACCGCCTAGCATCATCGCTATTCCTACTTCGCCAATGGCACGACCGAAACCCATGACGATGGCAGCCAGAATAGCGAATCGTACTTCATTCAAAAACAATAAACCTTGCTGAATGGAGTTGGCGCCGAGAGACTTACAAGTCTCCAAGATGCCAGGATCTGCAGCTTGAGTCGCTGAAATCACCAGACTCCAGATTACCGGAACAATTAGTACACATTGCCCGATTACCATGGCTGTAGGTGTATAGAGTAAACCCAGATCACCCAGCGGACCTTGTCTACTCAATATCCCATAAAGTAGGAGACCGGCCACAACTGTCGGCAAAGCCACCAGGCTATTAAGTGATTGGGTTAACAAACGTTTACCTGCAAAGTTATTCTGCGCCACCAGCAGGCCCATAGGAATACTAAAAAGGGATGCCAAAATAACAGCCAGGACTGAGATTCGAATTGAAACCCAAACTACAACAAATACACTGGAATCCAATCCAAATATCAATTTTATTGCGGAGACGACTGACTCAACTAAATAATCCATATCCTGTATTTTCTAGAATTCCGAAACCTGAACAGCTATTTTCCCCGGGAAACAAATAGCTTGCTTGACTTGATCTGACCAACAACTAAGATGCTGGTACATTCCTCGGGTTAATGCAATGAAGATCGAGTTTGACAAAAACATAAATGGTTTTCAGGAGGCACGGAAGCTCAAAATGATTTTGGAACATTATGCACATTCGGATGCAACTGATAAACCTACCTTGCTCTTAATTGAATCATTCCTTGAACAAATTGAAGCCTTTATTTCTAATCCACAGTTCGAATCACTGATCAAAGATACCAGCATCGATGATGCAGACTACCGCCTGCAGGAGGAATCACCTGATTTTTTAAGGCGAATTATTGCCAGTTTAAGGGCAATTATTGGTCCAACGAAGAAGGAAATGTTACTAAGTCGACAACGCCAGGAGCTCCTGGAAAGGGCTGAACGTGCTGAATCCATGGCCTTTGACGCCCTCGCGGAGACCGCCGAAATTGGCCGGGAGCGTGATGCCTTGATGAGTGAGAAAAAACAATCGCCTGAGTAAATTGCTGGATTAGGGCATATCGCGTTATGGAAAACTAAAATAACGCTCCAGTAAATCCGGATCATCAAAATGTCGTCGTCCTACAAATGCAGTAGCATGATGACCCCATTGCCGCATTGCTCCCGCATCTTCTACACCCATTGGCCATAATAACCAACGCTCCTTTCGACTCGTACCAGGAATAATGCCATTGATACCGAACATACTTCTTCGTTTTCCATTTCCGATATTCAGGGAACGTAATTCATTGTAGTCAGCGAATCTGTATTTAGTGGATCCAGGTCTAACCGATCTCGCAGTTACTGCTTCAATGTAATGAGACCCAGACGCTATCCGAATATGGATTCGATCGCCCTGTTCCATCACCGGCGCTTGCTGCGGTACCAATAGTGGCTCTTCTCCATTTTCCTTTTCTAAAATCTGAACATCTACGCCAGCTGGCGGAAAAAACATGTGATAACAGCCACAATTATGCATAGCGTCATACATGAGAACCTTCCCATCCAGGTCGACTGTTACCCGCCAGGTAATGCCATCAATATTGCCAGAAAGAATGTCGAACGATGAGGTGGCAGGCCTTGATGGAAACCAAATAATGTAATTGAATTGCGGCAAAATTTGATCTTTGACTCTTACATAGGACAAATATTTATAGACCTTTCGTATTTTTGTCTCGACCCTTAATTTACCTTTTGCGGACCACATTGGTTCGCCAATAATGTCATCATCTCCAAGCACATCAAGATTCCAAACCGGTGCAAAGTAATTAAACAGGTTATTTTGATCAGCTTTTGTCAACACGGGAATGGATAAGCTGTTTTGACTACTTGCTCTCAACAAATGTGCAATGTCGGCCTCACGCATGAAGGGTCCTTCCTCTGGCACATGGGCTACTAACTGACCACGAATGGCAAGTGCATCTTTCGTCAAAGAAAAAGTTTGTTTAAGCCTTTGTTGCAAGCGATTTACACCGTTTCTAACAAACAAACGCGAGAGTGGATATAAACCCAAAATGCGATTTCCCTGAATATAGCTATCGGGCACTTTTGCCACCTGGCGGATTTCCCGAATTTGATCAACTGCCTGTAAATCCGCCTTTAGCAACATATCAGCACAATCATTGAGTCTTTTTTCTATGTCACTTTCGTTATTGTTGTTCGTTTCGATAACAGGGATGTTTTGCAGTTCAAAGTGACAAGCTTCTCGATCAAGTTTACGCATTTGACCAAGCCACGTCGGGACCTGTTCAGCTGTCAATACCTGAGCGAAAGTCGCGAGAAAACGATTTGTGCGTAAATATGGAAATCCTGCCACTCGTGCTGCCTGCACGTCGCTAGCACCAGCTTCCGATACCAGGTCATCAAGGTCTGAAAACAGTTCGGCACAAGTTCCCAGTTCATTGTCGTCATGGAGATAACTGGACTGCAGATCTGATGGTCGCTGGCTCTGCTTAGCACATGAACATAGGAATAATATAGATAGTAATAAAACAACTGACTTCAGTGATAAGGGCATTTTATATATCGTAAAAATTGAGCACATCCGCATACATTCTCTGGCAAATCCTGGCATAGCGTGATCTTAGCTAAAGAGTACGCCGGCTTGTACGATCAGGCTATATTTACTGACTTTTTCGGTGAAAAGTGGCTGGCAAAGGGGAATAATACAGTGTAATTTAGCCATCCCTTTGAAAACAGTAATATTTATGGGCAAAAAGCTGTATATCAAATCATTTGGCTGTCAGATGAATGATTATGATTCTGCCAAGATGCAAGACATTCTGGCAGCATCTCACGATACAACAACAACTGACGATCCCGCTACAGCAGACATCATTCTGGTGAATACCTGCTCGATTCGCGAAAAAGCCGCTGAGAAATTGTTTTCCGAGTTGGGTCGTTGGCGTTCACACAAAGAGGACAACCCTGAGCTGCTTATTGGAGTGGGTGGCTGTGTCGCTAGTCAGGAAGGTTCGGCTATTCGAGAACGAGCGCCCTATGTTGACATGGTATTTGGTCCACAGACCTTGCATCGCCTACCTGAAATGATCAATAGCATCAGGGAACAGGGTAAGCCGGTGGTTGATATTTCCTTTCCTGAGATCGAAAAATTTGACCGAATGCCAGAACCACGAGCCGAAGGTGCTACGGCTTTCGTATCGATTATGGAGGGTTGTAGCAAGTACTGTACA
>WLWI01001028.1_pt1 | contig 24489 bp, 22 predicted proteins | sample 6701501 | NCBI WGS metagenome assembly WLWI01 (sample SAMN12718690, study PRJNA515312) | sponge metagenome | isolation source: marine sponge | host: Mycale hentscheli | place: New Zealand: South Island, Marlborough, Capsize Point | collected 2014-11-01 | reverse complement strand
AAAGAATTGCCCGGGCAAAATGCCTTCGGATAATAGTCATAGTTTACGGAACCCCAGTTTGAACCAAGCACATAACACATATTGTCATGCGCTCTAGCCCGGCGGGTAAATATCCAGAAGTCCCATGGTTGTGAGACTCCTTCTACTTCCTGTATTGCGCCTGGATGGCAGATAACTTCAACCCCATTGTATCCCAGAGCACGTGACACCTCCGGAGTACAGCCGTCATGGCAGGTCATAGTGCCCAATTTCCCAATTGGAGTGTCTACAACCGGGAAGAGATCTTTTATGTCGCCACCAATTTTTTCACGATACTCATCAAAAATATCGTGAGGACTGGTTCCGAGACCCAGTGTCGCCGGGATATGCCACTTGTGATATTTCAGAATAACTTCACCGGTTGGCCCAATAATAAAATTGGTATTGAACCAGCGATCTGGAAATTCAGGTAATGATTCCACCACACCACCGGCAACAATATACATTTCATACTCTTTTGCTATCGCGCCAAGTTGGTCAACTTCCGGGCCCGGGATTGTTACCGCCTTTTTCATCTGATCAGCGATACCACTCTCACCTTTGCCCGGCGTGCCTACACCCTGCATAAAATATTCCGGCAAGACCGCCAGTCGAACCGGCACTTCCCAGAAATAGCCAACACCAAAGTGAATCATGTTGCAGACCCGATCCAGGTTCTTCTTAATACCTGCTCGATCTTCAACTACTGTAACTTCAGGTTGAATAATCAATGCTGTGTAAGGCTCAATTCTTTCGTATCGTTTTGACATCACTCATACCTCATCAGGAAATAATTTAGTAAAACTTGCATGTATGTTCCAAAATTTCATATAGCTAAAAATCAAAATCATCATCTTCTTCGATAATACCCAAATCGAGAAGAATCTCATTTGCTGCAATAGTACCCATGCCACTTATACCTCCGCCGGGATGACATGATGGTCCTGTCATGTACAGTTTTTTTATGGGGCCTCGGTAGTTGGCATAATTAGGAAACGGTCTAAATGGGCCCAATTGTGCGAGCGTACGTTCACCGCCAGTCGTCACTCCTCGATGAAAACACAGATTTGCACGAGCCAGACTTGGTCCCGTCTCTACGTATTGACCAAGAATATTATCGTCGGACATGTTGGTAGTGAAGTTTCGTAGTTGCCCAAGTAATTTGTCGTGAATATAGCCCTCTGCTATATCTTCCCAGTTTTCACCACTGGCAAGGTCAACTGGAACAAAAGTGTCCATAATAAGCGTGTGTTTGCCCGCTGGTGCTCGTGTGGGATCCATCCGTGTCCATGCTGCAGTCCATAAAAAGGGATCACTTGGTGCCTGGCCCATAGCCATTTCATTATATTGTCTGTCAATATCTGCGACAGTGCCAAATATGCGTTGAAAAGCTGTTTTATCCATGTCAGGACCATTCTTGAAAGTTGGCGCTTCATTCAAGGCATAATGCACTCTGGCAATGGTGACTTCACCGAACTGAAACTCCCGTACCATCTTCAAAAAGGACTCTGGTAAAACGCCGTCGTCGAAGCCATGTAAATAAGTCTGATAAGGATCAAGTTCGGAGACTACTCCTTGTTTCGCCGTAATTTCCGTCCCATCTTCCAGGCGAAAGCCAATACATTCATCATTCTCAACAAGAAACTTACGTACCGTGGCACCCGTCATCACCGTACTGCCATTCGCTTCAATATATGCCTTCATTGATTCAGATAGCATGCCACTACCGCCTTCAGGAATGGACTGACCATAGTAGTGGATACTGGGAATCATTACGTAGAAACCGGCGGCGGTGCCTAGCTGATCGGGTAATGTTTGTGGTGCCATCGCCCAACCAAGAATAAAAGCACGTACGTGATCGTTTTCGAAATTGTCCATTGTAAATTGCCGAGAGCTGAGCTGGTAGTCTCTCAGTCGTTTCAGGCCTTCCGGGCTGTTTTCCATAGCCTGATAAATATAGCTTGGTGGAACCGGTGGTGCGAACATGGCTTTTGTCACACCCTCTTTTATCTCACCAAACTCTTCATATATTTCTTTGTAACGTACTGCGTCCTGTTTCGAGTACTCAGCAATGGTGTCACAGGTCTTATCCACATCTTTATAGACAATGATGCCCTGCCCTTCATACTTATTTGGATGTCCGGTAATGTGATCTTCTGACCAGATATATTTCAATCCGTGTTTTTCAAATTCTGGCAGAAGTTCTTTGAAATCAGGGTTTAAATGAATCCAGACATGGGAAGAGCCGAATAGGTCGTGTTTAAAACCAGGCAGGGTTACGTCACGAGTAATGACTCCACCACCGACCCAGTCATTACGCTCAGCTACCAGCACCTTCAAGCCGTTTTTGACAAGTACAGAAGCTGCTATTAAGGCGTTATGACCACCACCTGCAATTATGACATCGTAATCTGACACTACTTTTTACCTCACATGTATTCTATTAAGGAACAACTCCGGGAGCTGGTTTCGTTCTTAATTGTTCAAACTTCTCACGTCCTGATTCTAATAGGGCAAGCATATCGTCTAACACATCTGGTCGATTTTCAGCCTGACTATAACGCTCAGGTCTATCTTCGCGCATATCAAATAGCAACTCATAAACAAACCCCATCTTCTCTTTAATATGGTCAAAAGCAATGTAACTTTTCTTGTGATATGCCCTGACGACATATTTCCAATCCTGAGTTCTCACGGCAGCAATATCTTCGTTATTAAAAAGATAGAAATAATCGTGAGGTGATGTTTCCTTTCCCTGTAATAGCGGCCAGATATTCCGACCATCAAGCGATAAGGACATCTGCTTGTTAAGACCTTGCAAAGAAATGACTGTCGGTAATATATCCATATTTGTCGAGATTCCTTTTGAAACCGTACCGGGGTTGATATGTCCCGGCCACCTGGCAATTAGAGGTACACGATATGCTCCGTCCCATGCCAGTCCTTTCATGCCTCGATTGCTTGCATTGCTACCTTCAAACCATGCCCCATTGTCACTACTGAAAAATACCAGCGTGTCCTTATCCAGGTTTTCCTGTTTAAGTGTTTTTATAACTTCACCAACGCTCCAATCGAGTTCTTCGACTGTATCTCCATAGATGCCTGCAGCGGATTTACCTTTGAATTTTTTCGACGCATGGAGTGGTATGTGTGGAAAGGTATGTGACATGTATATAAAAAATGGCTGATTCTTATTCCTGACAATGAAATCACTCGTTTCTTTGGTATAACGTTGAGTAAGTGAAGGCTGGTCTACTTCTTGCTCGATTACTTCATCTCCACGGTATAGCGCTAACGGTGCCATGTCATTGCTATATAGCAGTCCATAAAAATATTCAAAGCCGTGACGAGTCGGCCAATGTTCGCTGTTATGCCCCAGGTGCCACTTACCAATCAAAGCAGTTTTATAGCCTTTGTCTTGTAGTACTTCGGCCAGTGTCGTTTCTGATGACGGTAAACCATGCTTTGAATTGACTTCAATGACACTGTCCGCCAGACCCATTCGAATGGGATATCGACATGTTAACAGCCCCGCTCGTGACGGTGTACAGACGTTCGCGCTTGCATAGAAATTATTCAGGTAGGCACCTTCTTTCGCCAGAGAATCGATGTTTGGCGTTCTGATTGGAGAGCCATTCATACTCAAATCACCTACACCAAGATCATCGGCAAGAATAATAATGATATTTGGTGCTGACTTAGTCGCATGAATTAACTCTGTGCAACAGAGTAGTAGCAAAAATAAACTTACATTAAGTCTACGTCCCATCATTACCAGTTCCACATAGTTCCATCTTCCAGACGGTTAACCGGCAGATAGGCTCGCTGGTAAGGGAATTTACCTGCAAGCTCCTCATCAATATCAACGCCGTGTCCCGGCGTCTCACCAGGAAAGAGATAACCATCCTTAAAAGTGTAGGCATGTGGAAATACAGCATCCGTTTCTTCGCTATGACGCATATATTCCTGTATACCGAAATTAGGCACCCATGTATCGAAGTGAAGTGCAGCGCCCATACATACGGGGGACAAATCTGTTGCTCCATGACAACCAGTTCGTACATGATAAAGCGCGGCCAGGTCCGCGATACGTCGTAAGTGCGTAATCCCTCCTGCGTGCACCACAGTTGTCCGAATATAGTCGATCAATTGTTCCTGGATGAGATCTTTACAATCCCAGATGGTATTAAACACCTCACCGAGCGCCAGAGGAATAGTGGTATGCTGTCTAACAATACGAAATCCTTCCTGGTTTTCAGCTGGCACAGCATCTTCCAGCCAAAATAATTGATACTCTTCGAGTGACTTACCCAGGCCAGCGGCTTCATTCGGTGTCAGACGATGATGTACGTCGTGAAGGAGATGATGCTCAAATCCGAACTTGTTTCTCAGTTGATCGAATAACTCAGGCACGTGGCGGAGATATTTCTGAGTAGACCAGATGTTTTCTGTAGGTAAATCCGCATCCGCTGGCTCGTAATACATTTTGTCCTTGGCGACGCCATAAGTAGAATCCAGTCCAGGTATACCCGACTGGGCACGTATTGCTTTATAGCCCATGTCGATATACTTCGCGACTTCATCCACAGTCTCTTCAATATCATTGCCATTGGCATGACCATAGACCATTACCCTATCCCGACTCTTGCCTCCCAGCAGCTGATACAAGGGCATATTCGCCGCCTTTGCCTTAATATCCCAAAGCGCCGTATCCACCGCAGCAATAGCCGTCATAGTCACCGGGCCACGCCGCCAATAACAGCCGCGGTACAGGTACTGCCAGATATCTTCAAGCTGACTGGCATCACGACCAATTAAGCATGGCGCAACATGTTCTTGCAGATAAGCCGCTACAGCGAGTTCACGCCCATTAAGAGTTGCATCGCCGATACCGTAAAGTCCGTCTTCAGTGATTATTTTTAACGTGACGAAATTACGCCCGGGGCAGCTTACGATGACTTTTATATCTCTTATCTTCATTTTGATCGCCAATACTTGTATTTATAAGATATTGTTTTGTAAATATATAATTGAAATATTCTAAAAAGCCTGCTAAATTAGTTTAAGCATAAACTATATTAATCTTTGAATCAGAAACTGTCAAAAATAATTTAGCTTCAAACCTTAACAACAAGAGTGATTGCTTATGTCGACAATACTAATAACTGGCTGTAGTAGCGGCTTTGGTATGCACGGTGCGCTCGCCTTCGCCCGTTCTGGTGACACTGTTTACGCCACCATGAGAAACCTGAACAAGGCAACAAATTTGAAAGCCGCGGCGGAAGCTGAAGGTCTTAACATCCATCTAAAGCAGCTGGATGTAAATAAACCAGGCACCTTTGCTGAAGTGCTCGACGAGATCATCAGCGAGTCTGGCAGTATAGATGTGCTGGTAAACAATGCTGGAATTCTGCGAGCAGGAGCCTTTGAAGATCTCAGTGAATCAATGATTCGCAAGGTGATCGAGACCAACCTGTTTGCACCACTATTGCTGACAAAGGCAGTATTACCCTATATGCGCAAGCAAAACAGCGGCTATATCATCATGATTAGCTCGCTTTCAGGCATTGCTGGATTGCCGGGTGATGTTACCTATACCGCTAGTAAATTTGGACTGGAAGGCGCATGCGAAGCGCTTCGACATGAAGTAGACCGCTGGGGTATCAAAATAGCTTTAATTGAAGCGGGTATGTATGCCACCGATATTATGACGACAAGCCTGCCGGAAGCATCTGTACTTCCTGATTATTATCCTGAAGACTCAGTCTACAGACCTCTAATTCAAACGAACCTGGAGGCAATGCGCAAACGCATGCCCGAAGCCTTTGACCCGGCCATCGTCGGAAAGCTTCTGGTTGATATCGCCGCTTCCGATGGTAGTCAGTTACGCTGGCCCGCTGATGAAGTCGCGACTATGGTACTGAAAAAAATGTTTGCTCAATCCGATGCTGAACGAGATGCGTTCTTGCGTGACGTGTCTGGCTCTGAGTGGTGGAGTGATGGCAGGGATGAAGCATGAATATATTTGACAGGATACTAACTACATTTTCAGGGGAGCTATTAATATGGTAGTACGACTGGCACATGTGTGTATTGAAACAAATGATTTCGGGCCTACTGAAGAGTTTTATGCTTATCTTGGTATTATCAGGCAATTCGAATTTAGAAACAAACAAAATGAACTGGTAGGTGTCTATTTGTCAATTGGTGAAACTACCTACATTGAAATAATAAAAGTAAAAGAGCCTAAATCAGAAGGGAATATGCGACACTTCGCTTTGCAGGTAGAAGATGTTGATGCAACACGTAGTTTACTATTATCAAAAGGCATCGAGGTTACAGAGAAAGAATTGGGGATTGATCATACATGGATGGTGACCTCTCACGATCCCAACGGTAATTTCATTGAATTTCATCAATACACTGATAAAAGTATGCAACAACAGGGCGGAGTTTGTGAAATTGACTATACGCCATCATAAATCAACCAGAACTAAAACGTATTCATAGCTGATCTCATATCTGCTAAGTTATTCTCGTCAATTGATACATCACCACTTGTGATAAAAAAATACCGCAAAGACCCGGAGAGTATCTGGATCATATTTCTACTTGCGCTCCTCGTGTCTTTCACGTCAGTATCCGTCGATCTGCTTACGCCTTCCCTGCCAATACTAACTGAAGCATTTAATACCACCAGTACCGGTATAAAAATGCTGATCAATGCATTCTTTTTTGGCTTTGCTATTGCCCACCTTTTCTGGGGTGTTTTTTCAGACAAATATGGCAGGCGTACAATCCTGCTCATTGGTATATCGATTTATTGCGCGGCCAGTCTCGCCTGTCTGGCAAGTGATGATTTAAGCGTCCTTCTTGTGAGTCGTTTTTTACAGGGTGTTGGTGGTGCGAGTTGCGTCATTTTGTGTCGCGCAGTGGTGCGAGATATCTATGGCGCGGAAGGGGCCACCAGAGCTATGGCTACAGTGATCATGGTTTTCGCACCAGTCCCCGTCTTCATGCCGATAATTGGTGGCTTCCTGATTACACATTTTGAATGGACATCGCTTTTCTTGGCAATGGTAATTTGCGGGCTGATTACAATACTATTGGTTGTAGTACTGCTTGGTGAAACAGCGCCGGCAAAAACAATACCAGAACAAAATTTTTCAGATGGAGATCGCGGTTTTCTGCCTGTCATAAGAAATACCTTTTTCATGAGAAACACACTGTCCAATATGTTTTGTTTTGGCAGCTTGTTAATCTGCATTACTAATTTCCCTTACTTTCTATATAACACTTATCAATTTAGCCCACAACAGGTCGGTTGGTTCTTTGCCTTGTTTGATGCGGCGCTTTTCCTGGGTGTCCTGATCTTGCGAGTAATCGTTCCGCGGATCGGAATAACTCGTACACTCTATTCGAGCTTCTATTTGATTGCTTTTGGCTGGACTGCACTTGTGCTCATTCAAATACTAAACGCAGATTTAGTTATTTATTCTGCTATGGCTATTGCTGCATCATGTACAGGTATGGGTATTGTAATGAGTCTGACACCCGGCCAGGCTATGGTGCCTTTTACAATAAATTCTGGCGCAGCATCTTCCTTATACGGTATTTTACAATATGGCGGCGCAACCTTACTCGTGTCGCTCGTTAATAGTTATTATGGTGAGTCAATATTGATGACTATCATATTCGCTACGATTGCTTCCTATCTCTCGCTGATTCTGTATTGGGGCTTTGGCTTGTCAGGTAGCTCTACCACTTAGCGTTTGTCCAATCGTAGAGGATGCCCATAGTTTCACTGCGATTATCATCAGCCAACTTATAGGCTTGCTGGCAGTCCTCGGGTGAAAACTCGTGAGTAATTAGACCGCTAAGACCGAATTCACCATCAGCAACGAGTTGAAAAAAACGCTCATCAATTTTCCTCTGTGTCCAACCATCTCGATCATGAGAGTCGTGTGTGGCTTGTATGGTCAAACCTTTGGTCATCACGTCTGAACTCAAACACTGTCTTGAGGGATAACCAGAATCACCTAGTAAAATTACCCTGGCATATTGTCCTGCTGCTGCCAACGCATGTGTAAACACTTCAGCGTTACCGCTAGTATCTACTACCACAGATGGCCCCTTGCCACTACCAATTGATTCTATTTCAGATAGTGAGTCAGCGATGTTCATGGCAATTGTCGTCGTTGCCCCTCCTCTACGGGCATGTTCGAGTCGATACGACGAGAGATCTGACACAGTAAGGGTTTTCACGCCGGCCGCAGCTGCCCAGCGTATTACCATTTGCCCAACTGGCCCAGCGCCAATAATCAAAACATCCTGTCCGGCTTCAAACCCTGCCGCCCATGCTGCCCTGAATGCTGTCTTTGCGAGACCGCACCAACATGCTGACTTCAATTCAATATCCGATGGTATTAACGAACAGGCGGAAGCTGGCAATATCTGATGAGATCCATGTGCCTGACGCATGAATATCATGTCCCCGGGTTCGAATTCAGAAACGGCTCCACCAATTTCCTCAACTTCACCTATTGCCTGTACCCCTGTCTTTAGCTGGGGAAAAGAGAACATACGGGCAAAATGCGTATCGGCATCGTATTTCTGGTTAAGAATGATGGTTTCCGTGCCAATACTCATAAGGCTGTAATGCGTGCATATTTTGACCTGATCCTCGGCCAGTTCAGCTAGTTCAAATGCCTGTAAGGCAACTTTGCCCTTCTCCGGGAAAATGATACGTTTTGGCATAAATAAAACCCTTCTTGTTTGTTTTATTTCACTGTTTTATTGAATATAGCATTGTTATGAATATAGTTTAACCTTAAACTATTATTTGTACAGAGCTGATGAATACATATAAATCATGACATCCCCTCAACAGAAAGTGGCCATTATTACTGGTGCCGGTGCCGGAATCGGTCAGGCCTGCGCACTCCGATTTGCTGCAAACAATCACAACGTGCTTTTGCTTGATCTAAGTCGCGAGGCGCTTGAGAGAACAAGCGAAAAAATATCAGAAAAAGGTGGCATTTCTATTGCGATGGCAGGTGACATTGCCAATGAAGAAACCAGTCAGAATGCTTGCGAAAAAGCTATTGCGGAATGGGGGCGTATCGACGTACTAGTGGCGAATGCCGGTGTACAAATCGGCGGGCAATTGTTGGAGACAGAGGAAGAAGACTGGGACAAAATTATCGGTGTTAACCTTAAAGGCATCGCCTATTCAGCCAAGGCGGTGTTGCCAAAAATGATTGCTCAAGGTAAGGGTGCACTGGTCATGGTTTCATCAATAAATGCTATTGATGGCGCAGCAGGCATGGCAATTTATGATGCGAGTAAGGCCGCTGTACTCGGGCTCATGAGGAGCCTGGCAATTGATCATGGTAAACATGGTGTGCGTGTTAATGCTATTTGTCCCGGAAACACGCTAAGCGATTTTCATATTAATCGTATGGCAGAACAAGGAGTTGATCTTGAGGAACTTAGAGCGATGACCAAAGGCTATGGCCTGTTAGACAGGGCTGCTGAGCCCTTCGAAATCGCCAACGCCATATATTTTCTGGCTAGTGATGAAGCTTCGTTTATTACGGGTCATACCCTTGTTGCTGACGGCGGCTATTCAATAAGCAACACCTGATAAATTTACGTTAAGTGATGAAGAAAATTAACTGGGGAATTTTAGGTACAGGTGGTATTGCCAATGCTTTTGCCACAGCCTTAAGCTCTATAGAAGACGCAGAACTTATCGCGGTGGGATCGCGACAACAACAAAGCGCCAATGTCTTTGCAACTGAGTTCGGCATCCCCCATGCATATTCAAGTTATGCAGCATTGGTAGAGAATAAAGATCTTGATGTCATTTACATTGCCACACCCCATGCTATGCATAAAGACAATGTACTTATGTGTCTTCAGGCAAACAAGGCTGTTTTGTGTGAGAAACCGTTTACACTGAACGCCTCAGAATTAGAGGAGCTAGTCGACCTGGCCCGTAGCAAGAACCTTTTTCTAATGGAGGCAATGTGGACCCGATATATACCGGCAATAAAAAAACTACGAGAACTATTGGCGGAAGAGACGATTGGTGATGTCCAGATCATGCTGGCCGGTGGCGCATTCATGCCAGAATTTGATCCTGAGTTCTATTTGTTTAACAAGGCCCTGGGCGGGGGCGTGCTTTTAGATGCTGGCGTTTATTTAATCTCTATGGCATCCATGCTATTCGGCAAGCCAATTACCATTAAGGCTATAGCTGGCATGGGTCAATCTGAGGTCGATGAGCATGATGCCTATTTACTCGAACATAATAATGGTGCACTCGCCAGTCTCTACGTTTCACTACGTGGACAGTCGTCACCTGATGTAACTTTAATTGGTAGGAAAGGAAAAATACACATCCATCCTCCTATATTCTGCCCTTCAAGAATAACTCTTAGTCTTTATGATGAAGAAGACAAAGATATCGAACTTCCTTTCGACTCAAATGGTTACCAGTTTGAGGCCATGGAAGTAATGCAATGTTTGCGAAACGGTAAAAGTGAAAGTGAGTTCATGCCTTTGAATGAAAGCCTTGAAATCATGCAAACCATGGATGAAATCCGACGTCAAATCGGACTAAAATACCCATCAGAATAAACTGCTAACATATAACTCATGAGCTCATTTGAAAGTCGTTTTATTTTAAAAAACCCAGGTCTGTTACAAGCGACTCGAAGAAATATCGTTTTGCTTGTAGATAGCACTCTATTTTTACTGCTCTGGATGACTAAGGGTCGGAAGATACGCAAAGCACTGCGGGAAGCTGAGACTGAAGGACGCACATTCTATCTCGAAGATCACTTGGGTGAATGAATGAAAACTAATTACCAATCACCTGATTTAAATTTCGCCTACCGGGAGCAACCTGTCTCGGGAAATACAATTAATGGACTGGGAGAAACAGAAACCCGTCAGGCGAAGCAGATCTTTCATGGTTCCGGTTTCCGTAAATTGGAATGGGAAAAACTGGAATTATTTTTCCTCTTAACAATGCCCTTCTCGCTTTTTATTCGAGGCATGATCTCACGGCTGCAATTGCGGCATGCTGATGGCAAGATTGCCGATGAAAGAAGTCCCGTCATAGATCCAGTGGCTAGCAGTGAATCAATCAAGGCTGTCGCACGAAAAATTGGAGCGGACGCAGTAGGAATCACCAGGATAACTAGCAAGGAATGTTATGAGGGTTATGAGCCCGATTATAAATATGCCATCTCCATTGCCTACCCGATGAAATTTGATGTCATGAAAGAGCATGTCACCTGGCTTGAAGGTGGCCTGGAAACTATTCGTGCATATACCGAGATCACTCGTATCGTAGTGGAGCTGGCCAAACACATTAGGACTTTGGGCTGGCCTGCCCGGGCCTACTGTGAGAGCGCAGATATACTTCACATCCCTCTAGCACTAAAAGCAGGCATTGGAGAATTAGGAAAACATGGCTCCATCATCAATCGCGAGTTAGGTTCCGACTTACGACTCGCAACTGTATTAACCGATCTGCCATTGGCGGTCGACGATGTCATTGATATAGGCGTCGAAGATCTTTGTGCCACTTGTCGACGTTGCACAACTGATTGTCCGGTGGATGCAATCAGTGATGAAAAGCAGACGGTTCGTGGTATTGAAAAGTGGTACGTCGATTTTGACAAGTGTGTGCCCTACTTCAGCAAGACCTATGGCTGTGGTATCTGCATACAGGTCTGCCCCTGGAGTAAGCCTGGCCGTGGCCCTTCACTGTCGCAAACGCTCCTGTCCAAACGGTAAATTGCAATGTTAGATCTCATACTTGATAAAAAACTTATCCCTGTTGCTGTAATTAACGATGTCAGTCAGGCATTACCACTTGCAGAAGCATTATTAGCTGCTGACTTAAATGTTATTGAAGTAACGTTACGAACGGCAGCTGCAATTGAATCCATTGAAATTATAAAAAAATCAGCGCCGGATATGATTATTGGCGCCGGCACTATTCTTGATCATAAGTTGATACCAGAACTCATAGAAAAAGGTGTCTCATTTGGTATCACTCCTGGCATTAACCCGCTTGTTATCGAAAGTGCAAAAAAACACAAACTACTCATCATGCCCGGAGTCATCACCCCATCTGAGATCGAGCAAGCCCGCAATTATGACCTTGATGTACTAAAGTTTTTCCCGGCGGAAGCTGCAGGCGGTGCTTCAATGTTGAAAGCCTTTGCCGGCCCCTATGGACACACGGGAATAAAATTTATTCCAACCGGCGGGGTCAATCTGAGTAATCTTAAAGCTTATATTGATATCCCCTGTGTCGCGGCTGTAGGGGGATCCTGGTTTGTCTCTGCTAAGCTCCTCACAGAAGGTCGCTATGATGAAATAACGACACTCACGAAAGAGGCAATAGCCTCAATTACCAATACATAGAACTACTATGACAACATTAAATATCAGACCCGCTGAAGAATGTAAATATGACCTGGTCTCCCTCGGTGAAGTAATGTTGAGACTTGACCCCGGTGAAGGACGAATACGAACTGCGCGACAATTCCGCGCCTGGGAAGGTGGAGGTGAATATAATGTTGCCCGCGGCTTACGAAAATGTTTTGGTCTGAAGACAGGAATTGTAAGTGCATTGGTTAAGAACGAAATTGGTATGCTAGTTGAAGATTTTATTTTACAGGGAGGTGTAGATAGTTCACTAATCAAATGGGTTCCTTCTGATGGAATTGGTAGAACTGTAAGAAACGGAATTAACTTTACCGAGCGCGGTTTTGGTGTGCGTGGAGCTATAGGTAATTCTGACCGTGGTAATACAGCTGTCTCACAAATGAAGCCCGGCGACATTGATTGGGATAAACTGTTTGGCGATGAAGGAGTCAGATGGTTTCATACCGGAGGTATATTCACTGCACTATCTAACGGCACGACTGAAGTAGCAGAAGAAGCGGTTCGGGCTGCTAAAAAACACGGCACCATAGTTTCCTACGATCTTAATTACCGCCCATCTTTATGGGAAGGTATCGGTGGACAGAAGAAAGCACAGGAAGTTAACAAGCGTATTGCAAAATACGTCGATGTCATGATCGGTAATGAAGAAGACTTCACGGCCTGCCTCGGCTTTGAAGTAGAGGGTGTGGATGAAAATATTTCAAGCATTGATATTGATAAGTTCAAGAATATGATTGAACAGGCTATTGAGAGCTATCCTAATTTCAAAGTAACGGCTACAACCCTACGTACAGTGAGATCAGCAAGTATTAATGACTGGGCAGCTATATGCTGGTCTGATGGTAATTTTTTCGAATCTATTCATCGGTCAAATATGGAGATCCTTGATCGTGTCGGCGGTGGTGATAGTTTTGCTTCTGGTTTAATTTACGGTTTTCTCACCACAGGAGACGCTCAGAAAGCCGTGGACTATGGCGCTGCACATGGTGCATTGGCAATGACCACAGCGGGTGACACTTCAATGGCTAGTCTTGCTGAGGTAGAAAAGTTAATGACCGGCGGCAGTGCCCGTGTAGTAAGATAGAAACACTACTTCTCTTAAAAACAGTGGATTGAATAATAGTTAATAGCTTCTATATGTAGAAACAAAGTAAGCACATATAGAAGCAAGGAACCTATATATAGAAAAGGTTAATACATGTATAAACGACGTAGAATAAACTGTTAGGACTTGAATGATTAGAGTCATAGTTGTATGCCTAATACTTCCATATATATTAGGGATGGCTACTTGTGGTCCCTATTTAGAACAACGAGATTTAGTTAATTTAAGTGTTACGCGAGCTCTCGAACAAAGAGTAGTAGAAGACGATGCTGCTGTGGATACATTGGCATATGAACTTAAACAACTATTCATGAGCAATGGTTTTTATCACATTAGTACAGGCAATTCATATGGACTCAGTCCTTGGACAGGCCACACGAATAACATGCATTTCGGCCTTAAAGCAAATAACAATGTAAAGGCTTACACATCAGTATCAAAGGCATTGTTGTCATTGCAAATTGTGGAATTAGAGAAAGAAGTTGAATCAGGATTGTTCAATACGACAAAAGAAAACATGACGGAAGTGTTAGCCTTGAAATCGAAGATAATGAAATATTTGAAAGAAAAACATAAGGGGTTATCGTACATGGAGAACAATAATGGGACTAAAAAATAGTCCTAACAAGGCCCTCCAAGCGACCGCTTACAGCGGCGCTTGAGAGCAGACGTTAGGCGATAGGAGAATCTATGTCAGTATACGAACTCTCAATCCTGCAATTTGAAGCAATAAATGTTATCGATAATGGGTTCGAAACTTGGATGGCAGCAACATTCGGGATAGTGATTGTGGCGCATGCGACGGGACATAATTTAGACCTGAAGCTGCGGCTATTCCTGGCCGCGTTGTACGCCGCTTGTGCAATTCTGAGCTACGGCCGCTACGACAGCCTTATGGAGCACATAGACCATTACCATTCGCTGATGTCGGCTCAGGATTTTATAATCCAAAACGCGACAACGACCAAGACAGTTGCCCTCATACGAAAAGGAATTATGGTGATTGGATCGATAGGTGCGTTGTCTATCTTACTCATTCCAAGAGTCTATTCTCGGAAACCCCCAGCAAATGTTTGAGCTATAATCGCATGTGGAATAAACGCCTTACAAATTGCTCAAGTACGTTCCGCTACGCTCCACCGGACGCGCAAAAAGCGCGTGCCGCTTAGCAAGACGTTATTCCTGCTTATAAACAACACCATCTTTCATAACAAAGCTCACATTCTGCATCAGTCTAATGTTCTGCAATGGGTCACCCTTTATTGCTACTATATCCGCGAGCTTGCCTGCTTCTATCGAACCTAGCTGATTATCTATACCCAGAAATTTTGCGGTTTCGATAGTCGCACTTAGAATTGCATACATAGGCGGGATGCCTGCATTAACCATGTATTCAAATTCGCGCGCATTAATGCCATGAGGGAAAACACCTGCGTCGGTACCAAATACAATTCGTAATCCCTGCTTGTAAGCTTTAGTTACCGTAATATCGATTTGTGAACCCATGCTCTCTGATTTCGCACGAACTTCCGCAGGTAAATTACCATCTTCTTTTGCCTTTTCTGTTATCCATTTCATTGCGCTCATTGTCGGCACATATGCAGTATTGTGCTTCTTCATTATTTTAAGCGCTTTATCGTCCATGTAGGTGCCGTGTTCAATTGAATTGACTCCTGCTTTAGCAGAGCGAATTATACCGATCGGAGTATGAGCATGGGCAGCGATACTCATCTCATATTCCTTTGCTGTTTCTACCACCGCGTCAAGTTCATCCTGCATCCATTGCGATCCAAAACCTCCACGCCCCTGATTGATGGAACCGCCAGTTACGTTTAACTTGATAACATCTGCACCTTCCTTGAAACGCTGACGTACTGCGCGCCTGGCTTCTATCGGTCCATTGATAACGCCTTCGACAAAATCCGGCTCACCCATGAACTCAAGGCGAAGACCGTTAATTGGATCGGCAAGGCCACCAAGAGTCGCAAGCCCCTTTCCTGCCGTGTAGATACGCGGACCGATGACATAGCCTTCTTTAATAGCATCGCGTAGTGCTATTGTGACGTTATGATCCTGATCGCCCAGCTCTCTTACGGTTGTAAACCCAGCCATCAAAGTATCTTTTGCATACTTTGTAGATCGAAATGCATAATCTGCGGAACCCATGACAAACTTTTCCATAAAAAATGTCGGTGATAAGACAGTGCTTAAGTGCACATGCATGTCCATTAGACCCGGCATCACGGTATGTTCTTTAAGATCGATGATTTCCGTACCCTGTGCTGACGTACGGTACCCCTGCTCCACTTTAAATATCGTATTGTCTCTAACAGTAATTGATATTTCGCTTTGCATGTTCTTCGAAATCACATCCAGCATTTGACCAGCATGAATGATTATCTCCTTTGCATGCACAACAGAGATCGAAGATACAAGTAGAATTGGCATTAGCAGGAAAATGACAAAAACACGAAACATAGACATAGCTCCAGTTTGAACTATCTGACACCATAAATAAGACGATACTTAGACTCAAGAAGTAAAGCTTCAAATAAATCAAATATTCTTCGTAGCTAAATTTTGTACTTCGAATATAGTAGGTCCTTTGGGCTTAATGCGGTAATAACTGGTAATTGATAAAGTATATGCAACAAAAATTCAAAATATTCTATGGATGGTGGGTGCTACTGGCCTGCATCCTCGGTTTACTTGTTGGTCCAGGCCAATTTGCTTTTGGTTCATTAGGATTATTTATTCTCCCCTTGCAGAATGAGTTTGGCTGGAGCCGCTCGGAGATCAGTCTATCGACGACGATATTCACAGTCGCTCTAATATTTTTTATGCCAGTTGTCGGCAAGCTAGTCGACCGCTTTGGAAGTAAGCAAATCCTGATTCCCGCCATGTTTGTAATCGGGTTTTCACTTGCTGCTATCCCACTTATACTCAGTCAGCTCTGGCATCTCTTACTCATTTTTTTCATAATGGGTTCACTCGGCGCAGCTGCAAACAGTTTACCTTTCATGTTTGCTATTTCCTCCTGGTTTGATAAGTACCGCGGTATGGCCATTGGCCTTGCTATGGCAGGCAGCGGACTCGGATATGCCAGCGTGCCTCCGGTAGTTCAATATATAAACAGTACCTTTGGCTGGCGTTGGGGTTATTACACTCTGGCTGGCATCATATTATTTATCGTGATCCCGGTTATTCTGCTTCTATTTCGTAATAAGCCTGCAGATATGGGCTTAATGCCTGACGGCGCTGAAAAAGTAATAGACGACGATAAGGTAGAAAAAGAGACAGGTATGAGCCGCAATGCAGCTTTACGAGATCGTAACTTTTGGCTATTGGTTAGTATCTTTTCCCTTATCGCTTTTTGTCTTTTTGGCTTATTGATTCATATGGTACCAATGTTATCTGATCGAGGAATGTCATCCAGAAATGCAGCCTTTGCGGCCTCTCTGGTTGGTATCACCATACTTCTTGTTAGAGTGCCTATTGGCTACCTGATGGATCGTTTTTTCGCGCCTCGTGTTGCCCAGTGTTGTTTCATTATTTCTACTGTGGGCATAGCGATGTTTGCTGCAGGTGCTAGCGGGTTCCCAGCCTACATCGCAGCAATTTTGGTTGGATTCAGCATTGGCGCTGAAATAGACTTACTGGCTTTTCTCGCTGGGCGTTATTTTGGTTTGAGAAATTATGGTGAGGTTTTTGGAATGCTATTTGCCTCGATGATGCTGGGTGTATCTTTGGGACCGCCTACATTTGGCTTTTGTTTTGACCTCACTGGAGATTATAGCCTGGTCTTATACCTAAGCTGTTTAGTGCTTATCATTGCAACTTTTATTAGCCAGTTTTTACCCAACTACCCGGATTTCGAGACCGAGTAGCAAGCTGAATCTAGCTACCTGAAATGAGGAATTACTTTTTCACCGAATAAACGGATCGTTTCTTCAGGATCAGGGCCAAGCGGTCCTCCTATGGACACTTGATTGATACCAGAGTCAAATAGAAGCTCAATCTTCTTTATGGCATCTTCTGGACTACCGACAATAGCCAGTTGATGCATATCTTCAGTTACCAGTTCTCGTGCTTTTTCATAATTACGTTCTTCGACCGCCTTTGCTGTACCTGCGAAACTCTTTTGACTCAAGCCAACAGTATTTAGGGCTTCCTCGTCGAGATAATTACCAAAATAAGCCAATATGTCTTTCAGAGAATCGGTGACTGTATCTTTCCCGGATTCGGTCATTGAAATCCATGCGCAACCGCAAATATCCACTTCATCCGGGCTACGCCCTGCCTTATTAATTCCCCTGTTAACACGTTCGACCATGAGCTTTGCTGATTCTGGTGGCGTCACCATCGGCAAACTACCATCACCTATCTCACCACTCATTGCCAAATCATCCTCTTCAAAGCCGGAAACATAAATTGGGATGCGTTTACGCTCGGGATCAAAACGGAGATAACACTGATCAGACCACTGAAATTCCTGTCCATCAAACTCGGCTACTTCGCCTCGCCACACTTTTCTCATTAGCTCAACGGCTTCCCTAACTCGAGTAACCCGATCTTCTACATCGATGCCCATCCACTCGATCATCTTTTGCGTATGCATCCCATAACCAATAGCTGTTCTACCCTTGTTCAGGCTATCCAGCGTTGCCATGAATGCTGCTGTTTCTCCCGGTGATACTCCATAGGGTTCAGTGCCATTCGCACCGACAATAATATTGTCAGTATGCTCAGCGAGTGCTGCGATAATGCTCCAGGCATGATACATAAATTTGTCACTGGGAAACCAGGCATGATCAAAGCCTGCCTTATCGGCTAATATTCCCAAGTTGACAATGTCACGAGGCCTGCCTAAATGTTGGATCAATCGAACAGCAAATTTCATTTTTAATTTCTCTTCTTAATTATTTAAGCCACTGAAATACTTCAATTGTATAGCCGCCCGGATCTGCCACAACAAAGGCCCTTATTGGGGCTTTCTCATGATTGTAAATTTCTTTTAGTATCACAATGCCATCAGCAGAGCTTAGTTTTTCATACCACACATCGGCGTTATCAACAGTCAGACTCAGCATTACGGCATTGGTGTCCTGTACAGCGTGATAGGCAGTACCACCCTCTTTGACGATCCCCACAGATGCGCCTTCATTGATTCGATAAAGAGTCACCCATTCGTCATCATATGTCGCTTCAAGACCGAGCAAGCCGTGATAAAAATCTCTAGGTGCTTGCAGATCTTTGTAATAGAGCATGACATAACTTTCCGTTATTTTTTCATCACCCATTATTTTCCCCTCATCATTGGAGGCATACGCCATTATAGATAACAGCATTAAAACAAAACATGCCTGTATGTGTTTAGTCATCTCAATCTCCAGTTACTAGTTAATTTCCACATCCATTCTGTCCGTCTGCCCGGTATCGAGCGGTGGTATTTCATCCGGACAACTACCGGGTTCAATTTCGCCCATAATATTAATATCTGCATACGTTGCGGTTGCATAAGAAGTAAACCCCGGCACACCATCAACAATTACGCTATCGACAACATGGGGAAACTCGACAAACATGGAATAAGTCTGCCCAGGCTTAAAACTACCAGCAGGCACGTTGATTTCAGTAGTATCGTATTTGGTATATTCCTTTTCTTTAAAGGGTAGCCCTGTATGAAAAACCCGCTCACCCTGACAACTTTGAAATACAACAAAGATCATATCATCTACGATTCCGTTTTTATCTGCTCGTCCGTTTGAGTAGGGACTCCAGTTGACCTTGAGAGGAAGATCCGGGTTCACCTGAGTTTGATGGACTTTCTTTCCATCCTGGTGAAAAAATATCTGTATGGGAGCAGGAATATCCGTTCCACCACCCGGTCCTGATAAAGAAAGATCTGCAGCAATATGTTTTCCCGAAGCTAACTCTAACTCGAAGTGATATTCACCATTCGGATGTGCCTTATCTACTGCTTCAACCGTATTGAAATGGCCACCTTCATAATAAAAGGCATCACCTCTGTCCTCGTAGATAAATGCTTTTCTAGCACTGCCGTTTAGGCTTAGGGTCGCCGCTTTGATTTTTCCTGGCGCTTTAGCAAATAACTCTGAGAAAAAATGGAAATTGAGTAATTTCAGATTTCCATCCTGATCTTGAGAATGATTATTCGATTTAACCAGTACAAAAAACCATAAATCGTCATTTTCTGTAGCAGAGCCATTGGCTAAAAATGAAAGTACTGTCATCAGGGTCACTGTCATTAGCAGTGTAATTTTTTTTATCATTACTATTTCCCGTATTACTTATAATTTCTTCGGTCTATCAGTTTGCCCACCATCCATTGCCGGCATTATGTTTGGACAATTCTTGCGAGCCGGGTCTTTTTCACCTGTTGTAGCTACCTCAATAAAGGTGGTGGCCGCGTAGGTCGCAATCTCTGGTATCCCTCTATATTTTGAAGAATCCATTTCCGCCTGTTCGACAAAAATCTGAAAGCGCTCACCCGGCTCCAGCTTGGTAGCGGGTACCACATATTCAGTCGATGCAAAGGTGAGGTATTCCTCACTACCGAATGGGCCACCACTATGATCTATCTTTTCGCCGTGACAGTTACCGGTCACTACGAACATTAAATCATCAACTATACCGTTCGGATCGACATTACCGGAACTGAATGGGCTCCATTTAACTGTTAGGTCAATCTCTGGGTTAATATGTGATGGTCTTACTTTCTTTCCTTCTTGAGATAGATAAATAGTAATCGGTTTGGGGATGCGGGAGTCGCCCAGGCCATTTTTAATTACAACACTTTCATTGAGAAGTGTTCTATCTGAGAGACGATATGAAAAGATGTAATTGCCATCCGGGAATGCCGCATTTAATTCCTCTTCACTGGAGTAACGTCCACCGTGTACTTCCAGCACCGAATCATTGCCTTCAAAAACTAATTCTTCCTTGCCTCCGGGCAAAAGTAATGCGGCATTTTTGACGGAGCCATTTTTCTTTAGGAAGATTTCGGCAAAAAAATGATAATTCAGCAGCTCGTGTCTTGTTTGGGCAGATTGTCTATGATTCGCAGTCTTACCGAGTACAACGAACAACACATCGGACTGCTCATCTCCCCCTGCCATCAAGTTCATGCCCGAAAAGGCCACGACAACAAAAACAAATATAGATTGATAGATTTTCATTCGTTATTAGACATCGGCTCTTATGCTCACTATGAATCCAAGTTAGATGTGGCGTATCATGCTGTTAAATATTACAGATAATCTAATTCGATGAACAATAATAACGACAATCCGGATTTGGGCAAACAGGCTAAACTGAGTGAATCACTCGCTCTTATCATAGTTCTTGTCATTTGTATCAGTACCTCCGTATTCTTATTCAGTAACAATCCCACAGGCGGCCCCATTCAGCTCTCACTTACCTTTACCGCCTTCATTGCCATCCTCCTGGGTTTTAAAAATGGTGTGCCCTGGAAAAAAATAGAGACATCCATTGCCAGTTCTGTAGGTGTTGCCACAACAGCAATTTTCATCCTGTTTTGTGTGGGTGGCCTGATTGGCACCTGGATAATGAGTGGGACTGTGCCGACTATGATCTACTATGGCCTGCATTTCCTTTCACCGGAGATTTTCTATCCCTCTGCAGCATTGCTATGTGCCTTCGTTTCTCTCACCATTGGTAGCTCCTGGACGACCATGGGAACAGTTGGACTCGCCCTGCTCGGTATTTGCAATGTGCTGGGCCTGTCAGTACCTGTTGCCGTGGGTGCTATCGTCTCCGGTTCCTATTTCGGAGACAAAATGTCACCCTTATCAGATACGACTAATCTTTCGCCTGCCGTGGCCGGTAGCGAGTTGTTTTCCCATATTAAGCACATGGCATGGGTATCCGTACCCAGTTTTTTAATCTGTCTAGTCTTGTATGCAGTTATTGGCCTGACCCTGGGAACGCCGACAACATCTGCAGTAGAGTTGGATTCTTTTACCAATGCCTTGCAGGGCCGTTTTAACATGGGCATTCATTTACTAATACCGCTGGTGATACTGCTGTTTATGGCATTCAAACGCGTCCCCGCATTACCCACTATTTTTTCAGGCGCACTCATCGGTGCCTTGTTCGCGGTTCTGTTTCAAACCCAGGTAGTCCTGGATTTGGCCAGCAACTCCGATAGTCATGGCAGCGTTCCTATTATTGAAGGTGTAATTCAGGCCTTGTTTGGCGGCTATAGCTCTAACACCGGTGTGGAAGTCATCGACAAGTTACTCAGCCGCGGTGGTATGGGAAGTATGATGCAGACCGTCTGGCTGATTTTATCCGCTATGCTGATGGCTGGCGTATTCTCCAGTATTGGTGTCTTCGATTGTATCGCCTCTTCATTGGTTAGATTCACCAAAAAGACATGGAGTTTGATTGTAGTTACTCTCTCAAATTGTGCCTTAATGAATTTGATCGCTGGAGATCAATATGTATCCATAATTGTGCCGGGACAGATATGGCGTAAAGAGTATGAAAAGCGTCACTTAGCGGCAGTCAATCTTTCCCGCTGCCTGGAAGATGCCGGCACCCTGACTTCACCATTAATCCCCTGGACAACTTGCGGCGCTTATATCTATGGTGTTTTGGGTCTGACCACCTTTGCCTATATCCCTTTTTGTTTTTTCAATATTATTAACCCAATTATCTCAGCGATTTATGGATATACCGGCTTTACGATCCTGAGTGATGAGGAATTCGCAGCACAATCTGCTTAGTACGTATCGATAGTTATTTGGTCAATCTGATGATCGCTCAGATATCGGGCGTTGCTTAGTGAAGCATCATGGCTTGAGCTGATTCAAGGTAAGTTTCTGCTGCTCAGTCTCATAAGCATAAGGAACACACTTTTCCATTTCGTCACAGCGGAGAATGATGTCTGGATGAAGCTTGTTTCCTAAAGTTCAGAGTCAGTATCAGCCCTTAGCATCATCTTATTTTGTTCTGAATGAATGAAACATTCAAATAGCCAGAAAGGTCTATTGATGCCTTGGCTGCCTTACTTAATTTCTAAATCCCATGCATAAAAAAACCCTTACTTCCAATGGAAGTAAGGGTTCGAAAATTAACTACTGAATATCTTACTTGTAATTTAGATTCCGCCGTAGCTGTAGCTTATGCTGCCACCAAATGTCAGTGGGTTCGGACGTAATCTAATACCGCTAACACCAAAGTTTTCCTGGGTACCGGTGTAGTATTTCTCGTCAGTAAGGTTTTCTACAAAACCAGTGATACTGAAAGCGCCCATGGTAAATCCTGCTCGTAAGTTGAGTAGGTCATAATCTGGACTCAAGTAAGGAAACTCGTTCGCACCAACGGTATGAATAAGACCATTGTTAGGTGCTGGACCTCTTAGCTGCAAATTGACCAGTCCTTCAATATCTGAATATTGACCATCGCGATGGATATACTCAAGTCTTACCCAACCTTCGTTGTCACCCATCGGCCAGCGGTATTCTCCAACCAGGTTCGCGGTAAATTCTGGCGCTTTAGGCAGACCAAGTCCTTGCAGTTCTGGACGCCAGCCACCTGAAAGCTCTACCGTTTGCTGACTGGTAATCTCTGTATCAATGTAGCCAAAACCACCGGAAACCGTCAGGTTATCGGAGACAAGAGCAACAAACTCAACTTCTATACCATCACCTTTGGCATCCGGGATGTTAATCGTTTGCTCAAAGTTGGTAGCGAGATTGCCCGGGGTCAGGAAGAAAAATGACTCGAACTGTAGATCGCTCCACTTCAGATGAAATAAAGAGGCATTCAATCTCAAACGGTTATCGAACAATTCAGATTTGAAGCCTAATTCATAATTCCATAAAGTCTCTTTGCCATAAGGTGAATTAAAGGCAGGTGCACCATTCGCGTTGGTGTTATTACCTACACTGTGGCCGCCTGGCTTGTAACCCTTGGATACCATGGCATAGATATTGACTTCATCATTAACCTGAAAACGGGCACCAAAGCGTGGTGAAAAGTCAGTAAAACTAGCCTCTGCATTTGATACTGGTCGCGGGCTATTTACAAAACTTGGAAAGAAAGTGGCCGTAGGAGGTATGGTACCTGTCGTATCATTAAGAAAAGTAACACATGCAGGATCGTTAAAACAAATTGGTCCAGGGCCAATACCCTGAGCCGCCAGCCCTTTATCAACCTGGTCAGCTGAAAAACGACCACCTGCAATAAGGTCAAGCGAGTCCGTCATATGAAAAGTCATATCGGCAAATATGGATTTGTTTTCAATTTCGAAATTCTTTTCGTTGAAAGCAAGCCCCAATCCAGTAGGAAATGGAGGTAACCAACCAGTAGTACCATTAATCAGAGCGGTCGCATTTGTTGAAATCCCAACCTTATTTTCTTGTTCCTGATCATCCTTCGCATACAGGACACCCACTGTCCAATCCATCGAGTCTCCGGAATAATCCAGCCTTAGCTCCGTACTCCAGGAGAAGCCAGTGTACTTATTTCTACGATCCAGAGTATCCACACCACCGACCAGATCCTGATCAAACAGTCGTGTGTTCTCCGCATCGATGAAACCACTAATTGACGTTAACTTCATATTGTCATTAATCTGATGCTGCACATTCAATATGGTAACAATGGCTTCGTTTTTGTTAAATTCATTAACGTCATGACTCAAAGTATTCTGGTTAGTTGGAAAAAAACCAGTACCCGGGTCAATCGCATCTGCAATGCCGAGCGTATCAACAGTGTCTACATCCAGAATACCTGAGGGGATGTTTTCATCGTGCCCCTGATCGGCATCTGAATAGATAAATGTCAGACCAACAGTGGTATCTTCACTCATGTCCCAGCTTGCTTTTAGGCGAGCCGTAATTTCT
>WLWI01001027.1_pt1 | contig 24494 bp, 16 predicted proteins | sample 6701501 | NCBI WGS metagenome assembly WLWI01 (sample SAMN12718690, study PRJNA515312) | sponge metagenome | isolation source: marine sponge | host: Mycale hentscheli | place: New Zealand: South Island, Marlborough, Capsize Point | collected 2014-11-01 | reverse complement strand
ACAAAAAACAGGCCAAAACACCACACCAACCAAAAAAAAATATTTTTTTTAAATTTTTTAAAAAATTCAAATTAAAAAAAAAAAGTTTTTAAAAAAAAAAAAAAAAACCCCACACCCCCCCCCCCCCCCCCCCCCGCATAAAGGCCTTTTTCAACTGCAGTTTACTATGTATTTATAAATTGACTGACCAACAGAAAAAAATATCACTAAAATAAAAGTAGATACTGTATGCTTAAATTAAAACTAACATTATGTCCATGCTAAGTATCCATCCACACAGACCCAAAAACAAACTAGAAGTCAGATGTTTGTGCAGCAAGCCCTGTACATGGCATTCATTACAGAAAGGTCACAAAGACAGGGAAAAATATTGCATGTATGTAATGTGACCCATATAATTGAAAGGAGAGCTTTATAGTCTGGTTGTTGAAGGCAAAAAAAAGTCCCAGCCTGGAAAAAATTGGTATTGAAGCAATTTTGGTACTAAAAGAAGCCGAATTTTTCACACTATAACATACTAAAAGTCCACTAAAATCCAACTTGGGGAAAAAAATTTGTGTGGATTTGCAGTAGCATATACCTCTTACTGCTGAGTTATGCATTCACACACAAGTTGTAAATTATAATATGCTCACACACAAGTTGTAAATTATAATATTATGCTTACTGTGCACCATGTGGTGGAGCTAAAAGCAGCTAGCCATCTCATTACTGACAGTGATCCATCAAAACTGTAAGTTGCCAAGATATAATGAAGTTGATTCCATACTCACTCAGAGTTTTGACTACAGAACAGCCAGAGAGTATAACTTACTTTACAGTGTACACCTGTGTGTGTGTGTGTGTGAGTGTGTGCTGTTGTGTGAATTTGAAGTTGAAAAGAGCCATCACATTTAATGTAAGTTACAGCAAGTGAAAAATGGACATGTACTCACTTAAAGGCTTTTATCTATAGATCATCCAAGTATAGGTTTTGCAGAGTTATGGCTGAAGAAGTGCTGTAGCTGGGGTTTACTACTGATAAACCTGTTACAGTATCAAAAAAAAAGGTATTCTGAGCCTCATTAGTTGTAGTGAAAGTCGCGGCTGTTCAGAGCTTCATTCCTATCTAACCGAGAGCATTAGCAAGGCTCCAATTGGAAATTTTTTAGTTCACAAAAACTGTCGTCGAGATTTCACCAACCAAACAAGGATTATGCGTTGTAATGAATTAGAAGATGACCAGTTACCTCAAGCAAAAAGGTTGAGATCTAGTGAGGTACCTTTTAATTGGAAAGACAGCTGTATGCTTTGTGGGGAGTTTGCTTATTTTGATAGTCGCCATCCAGAAAAGAACAAAATACGTGCAGTAACAACACTTCCATTGCGTGACAAGCTTTTAGAGTGTTGTGACAAGAGGCTGAGGTTCAAGTCCGACTTCACGGCTGTATAGATTTAGGTGCTGCAGAGGCAATTTATCATATAAATTGCTTATCACGATTTATGTTAAACAAAGGGAACACTTCATCAGCAGTATGGGCTGTAGGTCGACCTACAGACTCAGGCATGCTATATTGGTTTCAAAGATTGTGTCAGTGGCTTGAATCGGAGGCTGATGCAGAGCTGTATACACTAATGGAATTGCATGCCAAAATGTCAGCATTCTCTGATGGGGCAGAAGTGTACACTACAAAGCGGTTGAAACAGAAACTGCATGAACATTACAAAGACCACATATCTTTTGCAGAAATTGAAGGTCGTAGTAATGTTTTATGTTTCAGAAACATGGCAAATTATATTGTCAATAAAAGATGGCAAAGTGGGAAGACTCAGGTGATGAAATGGAGCGCATAGTGGTTGTAGCAGCTAAAATAATTAGAGCTGAAGTCAGAGAGAAAACTTATAATTATAACTCTTACCCTACCAATGAAGACATCAGAAGTGTTGATCAGGACAAATGGATCCCTCATCATTTGCAGACATTTCTGAAAGTAGTTATGAAATCTGAAATTAAACAAAAAAGTATTGGGCATGCCATTGTTCAATCAGCTCGCCCAAGATCAGTTATAACCCCTACACTCTTTGGCTTTGGTGTTGAAGTGGACCACATTTTTGGGTCAAAGTGGCTCGTGAATGAACTGTCACATTTTGGGTTTTTCCATCAGCTATGATGAGGTTAACAGATACAAACAGTCAGTTATTCAAAGTGAAAGCTTTGATAGCTTGCTGTAAGAATATTTTCCTGGTACCTTTACTCAATGGGTGGCAGATAATGTGGACCACAATATAGAAACACTAGATGGGAAAGGTAGCCTACATGGTATGGGAATCATAGCTGTTTCAACTCCACACAGTGCCATTCCACTGAGCTCAAAGTCGCGGGCTATCAGTAGATAACAGCGTATCAAAACAAAGGAGCTAGTCAGAGAAAAAGGAATACCAATTTTATATTATGCAGCTCCAATTGAGAAGGGTTTAGCCTCTGTGTTTTTCAAACCAGTTGTTGAATTGCAAGTCCCACATACTCTGCCTCCAGAAATATACTCCAATCTACTTTGGCATTCTGGGTGGATGTTCAGCAAAGCTGCTGTACCAAGTTAAAACTGGTCTGGCTTTATGCAGCATGCCATTTAATAGAAATGAGTCAACTTGTAAATCTGAAATTCTTCTTCTACCCATCATTGACCTAAGCCCGTCTGATGAAAGCTGTGTTTACTCCACTTTAATCTACATTCAGAGACAGGCCGAGCAACTTAAAATACCCAGTCCATGTACAACGTTTGATCAGCCATTGTGGCTCAAAGTAATTGAAATCATCAGAGCCAAGTCAATGAATGTAGTATGTAGGCTTGGTGGTTTTCACACCATGATGAGCTTCATGGGTAGCATTGGTTCCATGATGAAGGGATCTGGACTGGAGGAAGCATTAGAAACTGTCTATGGTCCCAATGCCGTGACTTTCATGATAACAGGAAAGGCTGTTTCGAGGGCATTGCGTGGGCATTTTTAAATTAATGTCAGCAGTACTTCCAAATGGGGAGAAGGAACACACTGAAGACATGGAAAATGATAATGAATCCTCTAGTGAAACTCTACCACTACATACAACTAGTGGTAGTTTACCAGAGAACAGGCTTGAGACTGAAGAGGTGATAAAAATTCAAGAGTTGTATGAAAAGATAAAAAATAAATCTGTACTAGTCTCAGACATTGCTGAATCAAAGGAGTTGGTCAAGTTTGAAGAGTGTTTACTTGTATACAAAGAATTGCTTTCCGACAAATCAAGAACAGCTAAACTATGGTTGCAGTACATTGAATATGTTGAAACCTTGAAACTATTCATTTCAGCTGAAAGAACAGGTAATTGGAATTTACATCTATTGGCAATTGGAAAGATGATGAATTTGTTTGCAGCAACAGGACACATCAACTATGCTAAAAGTTCTAGATTATATTTGCAGCTAATGAGAGAGCTTCCAACAGATCATCCATGGCTTTATACCTGTTTCACTGAGCAAGGATTCCATGCTGTTCGCAGAAGTGATAGATTTTGGGCAGGACTGTGGACTGACCTGGTAATCGAACAAGTCATGATGCGATCTATCAAGAGTCGTGGGGGGCTGACAAGAGGACGGGGAGTAACAGAAAGTGTTCGGTTGCAGTGGATTTACAGCATGCACAAATGTGCTGCTGTCCATGATGCTATGACAACTATCACAGATCTGAAACATATGACATCTGAGCAGCATGTTGAGTTGGGAACTTCACGAAGTACACGTGATTATGAAGACATGACAAAAATTCAAGACTGGTTTGATCAACATGAGCCATTTAATTTGAATGACCCCAACTTGCATCCATTATCATCAGGTTTAAGTGCTCCTATTGGAGATGGTATAAATTGTGATGAAACAGAACAATTGGAATGAGAATTCACAAGCTGTTAGACAAGATGAGTGTCACAGATGCTTCTATTAAGAGAAAAGACCAAGTGCACTCTTTAGACTACTTGCTTCCTGGAATCCAAGTTGAGAAAAAGAAGATTAATAAATTAATCCCACTCTGCTTTTTTCTAGACTAATTGCTATTGTGCAGCGAGAGGAAGACATAGCTCCATTTTTTTTGTTATGAGCTCACAACTTTTCCAACCTCTCTATTCAAGAACAATGCTTTGAGAAAAAATGACAAGTCACAACTAGCAAAAAGTCTAAAAAATGATGTGGAGCCATCTACTCAAAGCATTAGAGCAGAGTACGTTCTTGATGGTGGAGCACTTCTTCACAAAATCAAATGGGCAAAGAAAGGAACATATGCAGATATAGTGCAGCAGTATGCAAGCTATGTGCATGCAAAGTATGGAACCTGCCATGTTATTTTTGACGGTTACCCAGATGTTCCATCAATAAAAGACCATGAACACCAGAGAAGAGCGAACAAAGCATGTGCAGATATTCAGCTCCATGAATCCATGAAGGCTCATGTTGACCAGGAGACATTTTTATCAAATGCAGGAAACAAAAGGCAATTCATTGTGTTACTAAGTCACTACTAAGTATTGATGGCCACACAGTTCATACCTCCACCGGTGATGCTGATACAATGATAGTTGCTTGTGCTCTTGAGATAGCAAACGGTGGAATAACGGTCAATGTGGTGGCTGACGACACAGATGTTTTGATACTTCTTATGTATCATTGGAAAGAAACGATGGGCGATGTGTATTTCCTGTCTGCACCAAAGAGAGCTCCAAAGAAGGGATTACAAGTGTGGAGCATATCCAATCTGATTACTAAAGCTGGTGGCTTCATAACGTCCCATCTTTTATTCATCCATGCGTGGAGCGGTTGTGATACAACCTCTGCTACTTTTGGGCATGGAAAAACGAACCTTCTGAAAAAGATCCAAGTTTCTAAAGAAGTGCAGCAAATATCTGTTTTGATGAGCGATCCTCATATGACTGCAGAAGAAATTGGTAAAGCTGGTATCAGGCTGTTTGTTATCCTTTCTGGTGGCAAACCAAATGATTATTAGAATGTTTTGCGCTATGCAAAATTCATGGATATGGTTTCATCAAACTGCCGCAAAAATGGACTCAAATGTGTATATGCCTGTGGGGACTGCAGAGGAGAAGGTTGTCAAAATTCAGAGGAGATTACTATTTCTTCAGAAAGTGAAGATTTTGATCAAGACCATGTTTCAGGTACACCTTATTAACATTTTTATCATCTACTGTAAATGTTGTTGTGTATTCATTATCAGTGTCAAAAACCAGTCTAAGTTTTAACAAAGCTAAAAAAAATTTCCCTCAGTAAATTTTGGTGGACTTTCAGTATGTTATTCTGTGAAAAATTGCGCTTCTTTTGATACCAAATTTACTTCAATACCAATTTTTTACGGGTGGAACCCTTCAACAACCGGACTATTATTATGAATGATGAAGTCATACAATCTGGATCAGGCTGTTTATCCCATCACTGCATTGTTTTATAACTAGTGATGTGCTTAGCACAAATGGCGAGCGAGCCTTTGCACAAACGAAACACTTCAAAGAAATTTATCAGTCCATTTCTAAAAGTAAAAGTACATAGCCGTTGTGACCGTACTTTAGCTAACAAATACAGAACTACTCAATTTCCCGAGCTGGTATTTTCTGTAGTCTCTAATATAGCATTCTGACTATCTGAGTTACCAGTAGCTTTTGACAATGGGCACTCACAGCTACTATCAACAGCCAAGTTTTTTAAATCATGTCTGGTAAAGGGTCTCAATACCATAGTAACCTTTCGCCGTAACATTTTGCGACTTGAAAAACAAAAAACAAAAAGAAGTTCTAAAGAATTACTGCACAGAGTTGAATCTAACAGTAAGTTTTTAAGACCTTAGTGCGTCTTGTGGCATTTAGAAACAACCAAATACAAAGGGGTAAACAATTAAATTTCCTTGAATGATAAGGGATCATTATATCGAAATATTCTGTTTAGTGGAGGTATGGGAAGGAATAGACCACGAAGCAAACACAAAAACACGAAGGTCAAAGTACAAAGTGACATACGTACATCCCTACATATATATAAACAAACAAATATCCGAGATTTTCAAATTGTATTACCGCTGATAGTGTCTCGCTCGCTCGCCAATGATTCACATTTTCAGTCATTAAATTCACATTCCAAAATACTAAAATTATCACAAGTACTGACATAAAATGTATAATTAAGGCTTGCAATTTATTCAACACCATACATTATCTCGCATCTCTAGTACCAAATGTTAAATTTTGAACAATTGATCATTTCTCCATATTCCAAATCGACATTTACTTGCTAGGCTACTCATAATCCTGGTTTTTGCAAGTGAACTGGGCTATATTTACCAATTTAACTGGCCACACCCAGCAAGCCATCCCTATAACCACGCCTATAAATAATGATTATCTGGGGGTTTTGCTTAAAAGTGAAGAGTTTGGCTCAGGACCAGTTATAATTGTTAACTCTACTTACTTTTAAAACTTGGGGTCCATAGCTTTATTTACTATGTAATCATGTGGTGAAATCTTATAGGTGAGAGGGGACTTGGTCCATCCAGACTTACCATCCTTCATTCCCCTATTGAAGCAGATAGTGATGAATGCTCAGATGTGAAATCTTCAGCTACCTGGTCTAAGTTGATTTGTATCAGGAATATGGAGCCAAAACAGTAAGTCCTCATGCTTTGTAAGAAAATGCACTGTAAAGTGTGCGATGTACTCTTCATATATATGTATTAAAAACAACAACTGTATACAAACACTTTACTATACTAACAAGTTCAGATCATTTCTTCTTTAATTTCATCACATTATCTGAAATTGCTGGTATAATGAATGCTTGTATACCTTTTTTTTATTTTATTTTTTATTTTTTTAATAAATATAAAATGTGATTACGTACATACTAATGAACTGTGTATCCCTATTGATTGAATTAGTACTATTATATTAAATGTGAATTGTAACAAAAGTCAAGATATCATCCACTTGCTGGTTTTGTTTGAATTGTCTAATTTCACCTTTTATGCTATAACTGCTAAAAAAATGTAAACAAAGTTCCAGATGTCAATCTGGTGACACAAAGTAAATTATTTGACATAAAATTTAAGCTTAAACTTAGAAATGGCACATGAAATAAGAAGACGACTCTTTAAAGAAATAAACAAAACTAACAACAACTCAACAACCTTCACTTAGAATTTTACTTTCTTTGAGATTTAATGTTGACTTAAAAACAGCACAAACACTATAATAATAACTTTCATGTATGTGACCTAAAATAATTATAAAACTAAGCAATACCTGAGTGGACTATGTAAAAGCTTCTTTCTATCAGGACTTCTTGATCGAGATCTATCTACAAATGTACAAATTATGGTAAACACACAAGTTTGGCAGATAATTGTGATGTTAGTTTTCAAAGAGTAATCATTACATACATGTATAAGCTTAAAATCTCCAGTTTTAACAAACTTTCTCAGCTTTGCCTTGTGCTATTTCAATCACACACTACTACTCATGCTATTAATCCGGAATAGCACGGTTACCCACGTTATTACTCATACAAATACACTTTAGCTTCAGCATGCCATTAAATGTGCAATTTCAGTGTGCTATGAAAAGAGGAACACACTTTAGTGTGCTGTAACCCAAGAGTGTACAGTAACACTCTGAGTGTTAGTTCATAGGGGTGCATAAGCTTACAGATAAAGGTAGCTGAATACCATCAAGTGCCTGCCATCTGGATGGTTGCTATTAACTACTAACATTTCAGTGGGTAATGAGCTTCATACACCAGTAAAATATCATCATGAACTTTCTCACGGGTCACAAATTAAAAAATACTATGGTGAAGAAATCTAGTATATAAATATATGAATAATAGTTAGATCAGGATATCATGAATCTGCTGCTAGTAAGAATCTGAGGCCTCAAGCTGTGGCATCCGAGTGTAGCGATCTAGAGAAAATGCTACCCGAGGCCAAAGATTTAAACGTTGTTGATTCATGATATTTGAATTTAATTGTACTAAAACGTAGCAACGGCTAAAACCTAAAGTAAAAATCATGCTGGTAAAGCCTAGAACATAACAACAAGCTCCTGATTTACTCCAATTTCTAAATGAAGCAGAATATGAATGTACTTGTCACATAATGGACCCATCAGATTGCTAGCATGTGACTAGTTATGGTCCAAATGTATATATGTACAGGGTTCTATAGAGAGTGGGAGAAACTTGGATTTCCCACCTCAAGCGAAAGTATCCCCTTCCAAAGAAATGCCAATGTAATTGATTAAATTGGCTACAATATTATAAACAAGAAAAGTGACAATTGCAGTAACATTAAAGCACGATCCAGTGAATATTCTGTATGAATTTGTCTTGTAATTTAGTATATTTCTTATATATATATTTTTAAATCTTTAATGGCAATTCTTTTTGTTCTCTCTCAGATGTAGCTATACCAAATTGAAAGCATGATATCACTTCGTTAGAGTGTTTACAAAATATTCCACTGAAGATGGCAGAACTTTTCAGTTCTTCTAGGACCTCCAGAAAACCCTGGTACCTTCTCCAGTGACATTGACTCCATAACCTTTTTCATTTCTTGAAGAAATCACTTTTGAAAAATAGCCCACTTGGGCAATAGCTCTTCTCTTGTGCTTAGTTTAGGTTAAATTCTTTGCAATCAAACAAAAAGTAACCCAGTTTTTAAACTCTAAACCTCACCCCCCACCCACTCTAAAAATAATCCCACACGAAATCCTAAATTTATATTTATTCCATGCTAGATATCTTCACAATAGTATTTTTTGTTTTTGTTCATAACCCATGAGATATTTCATGTTAATATCTACCTTAGAATAAACCACTTACTACACTCGTCAGAGGTGGCATAGCAAGCATTCTCAATTTTCATTCACCTTTGACTCGCGAAAATAAATTAGCCTACTTGTGAAATATCACACTCTGATTTAAGCAATAAGTATATATGATACACAAAACAGTATTAGTAAATAAGACGCATCAACTACATTATAAATATTGCAATAAAAATTAACTATCAATTTTGTACATCACTTTAACAGTCATGGTGTCTTGTTATTATTTTAATAATTTAGTAATTTCCTATTAAGTATATAATTTCACAATTTCGTTCTCAGCCTTCTTTTATTCATTAGACAGGCTTTTTAGAACTAAGTTTTAATTCTGTTGTTATAACAAGCCTGTGAAAGAGAGAGAATACATCAATAAGTATATATTGTATAAAACAACAACAACAAACAAATATTCATTTCAACTACATTAGCTTTAGGACTTTTTGGTGTAATTTGCAAAGTAAAATAATGTTTACAATTTTGTGCTAATACAAATATATTTTGATAACAAAAGAACGGCAAAAAATATTATTTTTCATGATTTTGAATAAATTGCTTACCCCTCCTTGTGCTTGTAGTGTGAGGAACTTTATGATCTTTATAATCTGATACACACAAAAAACAAAGCGAAAGCAAACAAACAAATCAATAGAAATATTGATTATGGTGTGAACTAAGTAAACTGATTACCTCTTTTTGTGCTTGTAGTGTGAACCATTTTATCATCTTTAAAATCTGATACACATGAAAAATAAATAGCAAGAAATATTGAGTTCTGGTGTGCTTTAAGTTGAATAAATTGCTTACCTCTTCTGGTACTTGTAGTGTGAATAGTTTTCTCATCTTTATAATCTGATGCACATGAAAAAACAACAACAAATATTGAGTTATGATGTGCATTAAAATAAAATAAAATGTTGGAAAAATTTGTATACCCTATCTTGTGCTTGTAGCATGAATGATTGTATTGATACACATGAAAATAAAATATCAGCAGCCAAAATATTAAGAGTAAAAAATTAAACAATCACAACTTACATTTAAAAAAAGTTCACTCCATAGAATTCCCCATTTTTAAACAGTGATTTATAACTAATATATTCATATTTTTGACTTAGTGTTTCTTTCTATCTTTCAAAACTTTCATGTTAATTACGGTATTTTAACATGGAGTTTGAATGTTAAAACTATGTCATTAAAGACGACTCAACAATGTGCTCATCTTCGTACTTAAAACATGAAATTGTTCTTTATCAAAGGAGTAGTAAAAAAATGGAATTAATAATCTATTATGAGTCTCTTTATTATAAGAGTCAATATAAGGTGTTATTTTTACTTTATAGCTAGCATAACAGAGAAGTGATGTTTCAATGTCACTCAACAGATATTATCTTATAGTGAAACTTTCATCTCCAGTAATTAATTATTTGAATCACAAAAATTGTAATATGAGAGTTTTGCTCTCATATACACATGCAATGAATATAACTACATAGTGCACAGCACTCATGCAGCCAGCATGCAGAATGTAAGCAAAACGAAAACAACAACAACAAATAAACAACTTTCTTATTCCTTACTACAATCTGGCCTATACCCAGTATGTAGAAGAGGTTTATGTACACTTATTGCATGAGCCAGCATACAATTTGGGTAGATATTTCATGAGTACATGTAAGTATTATCACAAGCTAAAAGGCGAGTGAAAATAAAAGTGATTGAGTGAAATGTCATCCCCATGTGGTATGACGAGGGTAACAAATTGTTAATATATTTCCCAAAACAGAGATAACCACCACACTTCTAAAATTCAGTTGTCAAGAATTACACATGGGCGCGTTGCAACGTACAATGTGTTCAATATGGGAAAGTATTGAACTCTTGCGTGATGCAAAAATACTCAAGGAAAATATCCAATGTACTACAATCTACATAATAAAACACTTGTGTGTTAGATGACAACAACGTTGTGCGTATTCATGAATATTTCATTAACAGCTGAGTCACATTGGTAAAGCATAGTCACATTCAGTAAAGCGATTAAGTAACTTTGACTACTATTTTAGCTAAAATCTGTGAGGAAAGGATGGTGAAAGTTTCTAAACAGAAAGCCTAAGTTGATAATCACGGATAGAAAGACAGTGAGATTGAGGAGCAGGACAGATAGTCAATGGAGGAGAGAAGGTCAATATTGACTCGAGAAAAAAGAGCTGAAGTGAGGAAAGGAGGGGGATAAGAAAGCAGGAGAGGTAAACTAAACCAAGGGATAGAGGACAAATGGATAAGTTACTGCATTTAATTGTCAAAAGTTAGTACATTAAGCACCACCGTGTGACGGGGTACATGCTAGCATAATACACAGTCTCCTATCACCTATTCTAAAGAATGAACAAACCCATGCATTCCAATTAGGTAAAAACTGAGCAAAGTTGCTCTGTAAACAATCATGCATTCAGAGAGGAAAATGAAAATAGCCACACACACACACACACACACACATACACAAATCTCTTGCAACCGCTAGCAGTTATGCGCACCTGGTAGAGCCAGGATGCCTGTGCATTAAGCAGGCACTGTGAGCCGTGCAAGCAAAGCGCCTGGAGCCAGGCTAAGAACTCGCAGGAGAACATGCCTTTCCTCACAGCAAGTGGTGTGGGAACCCTAAGTCCCACCTGGACCATTGCTGTTGCATGAGAAATGGCCTTGAATTTTGCACCCCAGCAAATGCCAGGTCCCCAATCACAGCTGGGTGGACTGGTTGGGCTGGTGGGAGGCAGATGGAATAAACCAGATGGAAAAGTTGCCTGAGTTGGGCTTGAACTCAGGACCTTCAGGCCCTGAGCCCAGGACACAACCACTACACCACACAACACAGCCACCACACACAGAAGATGGCTACTGAAAGCAACAAAACTCGGCTAGTAATTAAGAATGAAAGCATGTCTCCAATTATACTTCACAAAATGATAGGCAAGTTTAGTCAATGAGAAAAGTGTACAGTATATTAGGAATTAGTATAATAAGCTCACCTTTCTCTCCATGAGATGATCTACAACTTCTGCTTGATTCTAGGCAAACATTGATGTCCAAAATTATTACAATGATTCCTAACACTGCACACACATCTACTTGTACGTATATTTACCCTTTTCAGTATGAGATGTTCTAAAACTTCTGTGTGAATCCTTGTATTCTACGATCAAATTTGTTCAACATATACAGCTTACAACAAATTGTGAAATTTATAATTGAACATGAAAAAGTTTATCTATCCTCACCCTTATCGCTATTAGAAGTTCTATGATTTCTTCCAGAATTTTTGTATTCTATAAAAAATACAACGCTTAAGATAAACTACACTAATTCCCAATTTAATTATAAAATTTTAATGTGGCTGTTAATTATAACTGAAAGTAATTCAGTTACACTGTTTAAGTACATTATAACTATAGATACTAAAAATACTTACCCAGTTCAATGATAATTTAAGGAATGCTTGACCTGCTACACTTTATAAATACTATGGATGGCTAGTTCTGGAATGATACTAGAAAAACCTTAAGGCTAGGAATGATACTAGAAAAACCTTAAGGCTAGGAATGATCCTAGAAAAAGCTTAAGGCTATACATACAACAGAGAGGGCATCTACTCCTCCCTAGTACAACAATAAAATAATGGCACAACAAAACTTGTGCCACCATGATGTTTTATTTTTTCTCCTCTAGCTTTTGCATGATTATTATTAGCTCAGGGCAATCCTAGGTACATCTATTCACTTTCAAACAGCAGGAAGCAATCTTGGACTATGAGTGACTAGTAGATTATCTGGTGAACTGAAAATAGTATTTTAATGTAAGTGTACATGCTTAGTGTAGGGACACAGTAGGGAGTGCTCTTTTTTCCTTCAAATCATCATTTAATTTCTGCCTCTGTTTAATCTTTACAAGTATTGGACTAACTACCTTTTAGCATTACCTACTGTATCACAATTGATCAAGAAAAAAACCCATAAAAAATTTAGAACTACCATACATTACTAAAGGTACATAAGTATTGAGATTTGCGAAAATAATCTTTATCCTTGACATATACGTGTACATATCGTAAACAAGAGAAAAATTTGACTTGTCATCATTCGCAGTACAATTTTTTTTTACACAATGACATTCAATTAAATCAAACTAAAATTGACCTTTGCAGTGCCTTGAAGGTGAATGTTTGATCTTTCTTCTATGTTCTGCACTCTTCTCTCGCTTTCGTGATTGATCAGCATATTTTTTTCTTGAGTCATGTCTAGATTTGTGCTAAAGTGTGAAATGATAGTTACATTAAACAATGTTACTACACATAAACATAAATACTGAGTTTCACTGAGTGATATAATGTGTATGTGTGAGTGGTACACACAGTAATATGGACATATAATATCTTTAACACTCTTTCATAGCTAACCATATTCCACCACAAATCATGGGTAGAAGAAGGCAGAGAAGCAGGAGAACACAAGGTTAAAGAAAAATAGAAGCAGGTGAGAAAAGGTTGAACTGATGTAACTACTTTAATGTAGAAGTAAAAAAAATACACAAAATGGACACAGACTGAGAGGAAGGGGAGGCAGACAAAGGAGGAGAAGGGAATCCATGAGCTGAAAGTGATGAAAAAGAAAAAAGAGAGCAGGAGATGCTACTGTATTCCTAATTTGCAAAAATTAGTACGTCAAGAGCCACAGAGTGGCGGGATACATACTAGTAAAACTATATTAATTATTTTTTTCCTATCGGAATTACGATTTTTAATTCACCTATTTCACTCATGCATCATGGACTCCAACAAGCATTGAGGACATGGCTGCCTCTAAACGTTTGTGTGTGTGCTTTGAATATTGTTTACAATACTTCCATCCTCAAAAACTAGTCACCCACCCCTCCTTGTTCCTATATAACTTGTTATCACTCCCCTCATACTCAGTCTTTTCAGTTCTGTTAAGTTTCATGAAACAATTAAGGTATTAATAATAGCAAATTTTTCTCTCTTTAACAGCCAATATTTTAATTATAACTTAACCCGACGTTTCGACTTCTTGCCAAAGTCCTCTTCAGGGGTCAAGAGGACTTTGGCAAGAAGTCGAAACTTCAGCCGAGAATGACTGAATCAATTAAGGTATTAACTTCATCGTGATATTCAGGGGGACCAATCTTGCTTATATATATATATATATATATATATATATAACATGTTAAACTCAGGTACCCCTATAGAGATTAATATAAATCAAACTACCTCAATATTTTACCATACCATGGCCCATTTGGCATTCTAAAAGTGTTATTGCGTCCCCTTGGGATTAATTTCCAATTTTTCTGTTTCATAATAAATTTTCATGGTAAATAAAAATACATCATTTTGACTTATCTACGGTACAGCTCAATTTTTTTTTTACAGCACTACCCTGTAGTACAGGGAAGGAATTAGACGTACTTAAAGACACTTTGAGGTTAGGTAGTTCTCAATCCTGTGCCATACCCCTAGTTCCTACATAGAGGTAGAGCCCACCAGTACCCTGGAGTACCTGGATAGAGTTCGGAGTACTACATATCACCTTGACACAACAGAGGCGGAACCTGAGGTACTATAGGCAGTACCTGTATGGGGTAGACTATATTTTAGGTACTACAACATGGTCGCGTCGCGTTTTCATCGCGATTCATCGCTAGTGAAACACTCGCTATTCCTCTCAATTAAAAACAATTGTTTGACAAAAAAGAGCAAATTGGCAGCCCTAGCCCTAGCCCTAACCCCCTAGCCCTAGCCCTAGCCCTAGCCCCCAACTATTAGATGGTTAAAGGATAATGTGTTTTAAACACAAGGGATGGGTTAGTTGGGGGCTTGGGCTAGGGCTAGGGGGTTAGGGCTAGGGCTAGGGCTAGGGATAGCCCTAGGTTTAATTCAACGCATGCTTCCACTAGCGAGGAATCGCGGGGTGCTTTCGCGAAAACGCGACGCGTCTCGTGTAGTACCTAAAGTATAGTCTACCCCCTGTATGTACCTCAGGCAGGCAATAGTGGTTAGGGCATTAGTGTATTGAGGCATAATCCACTAACCATGTAGGTGTGGACTTTGTAAATATATGTCTAAGTAGTTAGCTTCTTGCACTAAATAATGGAAGGAAAATGGATTTGGTTAAGCCTGGCGATAGTGTCTCTATTTACTGGGAGACTGGAAAGCGAAAATACTGGGATGCAGTGGTGGCATCCACACAAGAACCACCCAATGCTTCTGTGGTTTCATGTGTGGTTGCTGGGAGGAGTTGATACCAGAATATTGGTGGTCCTGGGGAGCGTATTCCTCTGGTAAGAAGCTCAGGCATTCTTCCAACTCATTATCTTGAATAACAAAGTTAGTCTTGTCTTGGCTTTTCTCCTCTTTATGTACCTCAGATATAATTTTCAGTTCCATTGTGGCCATTTTTATATATAATTCTATAGAATTATAATCATATTTTAATAACATTCATTATAATGTAAGTCAACAAAATGATATTTAATTATATTTGCTCGTTTACCTGAAACACTAATATAATCAAAGTCAGTTTGAATACTTGCATCAGCATCTAAAAAGTACACATAATATTTGAAAAATGTATAAAGAATTAACTTACAGCAGCAGCTTGTGTGTGTGGCGACTGATTTATTAGCATCAACCTCTTCAACGACTGTGCTGTCTATATCCTTAGTAGTAGCTACTGATTGAGAGGGCTTATTGTATAAAAATTTGCAGCCATCAGAGGTCTTGAATTTTTTTGGTGGTGGTGCCTGGGAAGTCTTCGAACGTTTAGCTGAAACAGATCCTTCCACCACAGCCGAGCACCATTTTTGAACTAAATCATTCACTCCCAAATTCTCAAACACAAAGCCAGCAAGCTTTCCATTCTCCACAGCATGCAGACATTCAGTCAATGCTACAGTATTCAAGTCAATCGCATCTTCAGTCTCCAGCAAATCAATCGCAACTTCAACTTCCCACTGACACTCCCAGTTCATTCTCTCACTCCTCAGAAACCCCCAATCAATAGACCGAACAAAAAATTCAACAGCTTCTTTGTACACAAAGGTACAAAAATGTAGCTAAAGCTGGGGAACTTGCAGAATGCCTAGCTATAATTATAATAGGAGAAGTCACATTGCGACGAAGTGGACTTGGTGATAATCAAGGTAAGTTGAATCCCTTGGATGATAAAAAAATGAATGAAATCAAAGGTATTGTGAAAAAAGTTTATAAAGGGAAAGGAAACATCGGTAACATTTGGAGAGAAAAATGTCGTACAGCAATTTCTAAGAAATGCCAAAGGCTGAGAAGTACAAGTATTGATCAGCATCCACTGTCACAGTATTCCTTCTAAGAACTTACCACTCTCTGCTAACTTTATACCATACCATATCTGTACACTCATAATTGAATATGATTTTCATTATTGTATGCTATGAATTCCATTTTAAAAAGTTTGCTAATTTTTTACTCAGAAGGGGTATGTTTGGCATATTTAATAGATGAAGCTAGATATGTCCAGTTCCCATTCACCCTAAATTTAAGCCTGGGAATTCTTATTTTGATAGATTCACAACCACAATAAAAATGCTAATAGCCAGAGTTTCATACCTTGTTGGTGAGAAAGTGTGATGACATACACGTAATTGTATAGCCAATTCAATGTATTTTACACTTTTTCACTTGATATAATTACAGTATAATTAGAGTGCAAGCAAGACACTTTCAGGAGTGCATGAATTAGAAAATCAGGGGGGAGGGCAATATGTCAGGGTGTTGTACTTTAGTTTGAGCTGTTGACTCCGTAATCAGGAATAGTAGAAGAGCACGATAAAATTGCTGGATAATAATATTTTTGGGATTTTGTGTGTAAGTGTGTAAGAAAGCTTCATACATAGGTCAAGAATAATCTTCACTGCCTATTTATAGCTCCCCATTTTAATCATGAACTTAATTCCCTGCAATAGCTATGTGTATTTATATTGTCTCTCACTAGTTTACACGTTACTATTATTACAGGATTCAAAATTTAGAAAGTTTAATAAGATGTCAGTATCCAGTTGCCTCTCCTTGAACTTCAACCACTTTAGGAAGGACCTTTTGTAAATGATGGATGTAACGGCGATAGTCCAAAATTGCTCAATACCGTCAATCAGTTCTTGTTTACTCTTGGGTTTCACCTCACGACGAATATACTCCTTTAACTCATGCCACAAGTTCTCAATAAGGTTGCAGTCAGGAGATTCCGGAGGTGTGCGCCACCATGTTATTCTGTTAGAGCGAAAGAAATCTTGTGCCTTTCTGGAGGTATGCTTAGGATCGTTATCTTGCATGAATCGGTGAGTTGATGGAAAGTTGCTTTGTATAAAAAGCAGCAAGTAGTTATTCAGAATCTCAATGTAAAATGATGCATCCATCTTGCCTTCTACAAACATTAGTCGCACCTCGCTTACTTATGCCTGCCCATACGTGTACCTTTACTGGGTTTTAGGTCTAGGCTTTAATTTCGGTGGTTGATTTGCTTTACGAAAGCAATGCCTTCGATGAAACTCTAATTGTACAGAGGTTTCATCACTCCAAATAACATCATCAAAAGTATCATTTTCATTGATACATTGAGTAGCCCAGGCAAGCCGCTTGATTTTGTTTGCGTCCCTAATAAGTTGACAATAACGGGTGCCATGGAAGGTCCACCCTAAAACCTGGCAACTTCTCTTGATAGTTGCAAGGCTCAATGCTACCCCACACTGGCTCACTATAGCAGCTAACTGTGTCGCAGTAGTTTCATCATCAGCTTGCATTTTTGCTTCTATAGCATGAAGCACAACGTTCGTTATTTTGGTTGGTCTTCCTGAGCCACATTTTCGTACCAGGCTTCCAGTCTTGTGATAGTAGAATAAAAATCGATTGATAGCTTGCCTTGATACAGTAACTACGTACTCATTCTCTATTTGACTAGCTATTTGTCTAGAACTCAAACCTTGAGAGTGATACATAAGAACAGTACGTTTGATTGGTACACGAAGCTTTCCCATCGTTTACTAATTATACACAAATTTTTATACCATGATTACAGCTTAAATACTTACACACAACCACAACAGGAGAGTGTGGTCTTGATTACAATCTTATCAACACCATTTATGGTTATGTTTGCCAGACAAGGACTTCAGGCTAGACAGACCTTACCCTGTACTACAGCAGGTACTAGGGCAGGTATTACCCCCAGGGACCTTGCATAGTGCCTACAGGCAGCAAAAGTGTGGCACAATCAATAGCCTGAGGTAGTACTGCTTGTGAAGTAATACAGGTAATTGAAAGTACTCCGAACTACAGGGAAGTATGCCGTAATGTGCCTTGTGGTCACTAATTGGTACAGCACACTGACAAGTTTATATACTGCAAATCAAGACTTAACTGTTCAGTCCTTGTTTGCTGAGGCAACACTCACTGGTTGTACACAAAATATTGGTTTCTCTACAGCAATACAGACATAACGTTTCACAATGTCCACTGCATCTAAAGATCCACAATAATAATAGTAGTAATTCACTAATAGATAAGAGAAGAACACATATACAGTACAGCTCTACCATTTGATGAAGTACTAGAAAATGAAGGCTCAGGCTTCCTGTATGAGCTCAAGACATGAGAAATATCCCTTGTTGTTCTAATGAGACATTTTTATAACTGTTGAGACTTTGCAGATTATTGTGTCAAGTTAGTTGAATAATTTGAGTTTCTGGTATTATTACTTTTGAGACAAGTCACCATAGCTTTTCTTGCTGAATGATTTGTTTTCTTCCCAGACAATCCTGCAGTTGCAGTCATCCTCTTCATTATTGTGTTAATCCTGTCTTTACCAATGCTTTTTGTACCAGATTATGTCATTTAAGTGATTATAATTCACAGCCAAATAAAAAGGTGATTCAGAATTGCACGTTTCTGGGGGGAGCTTTTGAAGAAATATTTCAAAAATATGAAGTGGGCAACAAGATAAATTATTAGGGGTGCTCCACATTAAATGGTCTGCTTGCATTGGTCTCACCTGAGCGTGTTTTGGTGTCTCTTTAAATTCAAGATATTTGGAGCCACCTGGAGTTATGCGGATAGTAAAATCTTCGTAAATTAGTTTATAATGTCCGTCTCTGCCACGCATTCCCATGTGCAGTGTGAGTAAGAATCAAACAGTAATAATACCTCTGGACTAGAGCTCCTGAGGCCCACATTGAGTCAATGCCATTGATGTCTAAAGCTTCAGCTGCTTTGGTTTTGTTCCATTTTCCTTCTTTTTTCAGCATTTTTCAACTTGCCTTCAATTTTCCCCCCGAGGATGCAAATTTGGTGTCTTGGAGGATTCTGTACGGCTTGTGAAATTATTGGAACAAATGGTAGTCCAAACTTCTTTGAAATGAAGTGAGAGTATCTGGCTCATACAGTGTAATATCACTCTTCCTCATTGTACAGAAAAAATGTCTTCATACACGGTGTAATTCAGTTGGGGGTATTTCGTTTATTTTTCTGTACTCTCTAACTGACTCACCAAGTACCACTTCCTCAAATCTGATATTGTCTTCTTTGGTATTATAAATTTTTTGTTGTTCAACAAACAATTCCAGCTCTTAGTCATTTAAACACACAGAATTCAGTAATAGCGTCAATCCTGTCTGTAATGAGTCCCGATTCGCGTTAGAATTCTGTCTCAATCATTTTAAGGATTTTGTCATTGAAAAACCCATGTAATGAAGTATCTTCAGCCATATAATATGTTTGATGAGAAGTTTAGTAGTTCCATGAAATGTTTCAAAATGTTGTTTCCAAGAGGTAGTTAGCGCATGCATACATAAATAGGTTATACATTGAATACCGTGAAATATCACAGTATTCAATGTATAACCTATATACCACACAGGTAGGAACAAGTCAAAAAGAGGCATTTTTGGCTCAATTGCTTGTCAACAGTATCCCAGAAAACCTAAAATAAAAATAAGTAGTTGTTTTTCTCTTGGAGAAATTTTCTTGCATGTACGTAACTATGGTAAAATGGAAGGGCTGAGGCCAACACAATTTCAAAAATCCAAAGTTAGTTCCTACTATGTATTTTGCCTTTGCCCCCTTTTCACAAACCCTTGTGGAAATTATGTGTTTTTTATAGATTAGTTTTTTAAAACCTTATTCAAATCAAAGAAAATCATATTTTTACATTTTCTAGATCAATGGCTACATTATACTATACTTTAAAATGTGAAAAAGCGGGGGCAGTCATCCCTCTGCCTCCTTCTACCCCCTGTATATATATATATATATATATATAATATATTATACATTGTATATTTTCATTCGATTATTTCCGCATCACGTGGACATTCAATATTTTCTCTGAATATTGAACGCTTCAATGCGCCTATGCGTAGTTCTGGACAATTGAAGTTTTAGAAGTATGGCAGGGTTGCTTCTGATTGTTTACTTGGTAGGAAAAATCCAACGTATAACAAACAATTCATTACACTTGTCGTACAATATGGGAATATTTCCTTAAAGCTTGTGTTTTCACTCGCCTTTGGCTCGTGAAAATACTTATATGTGCTTATGAAATATCTCCCTGGCATTGTACTCCGACTCGTGTAATAAGTATTACATAATTGATGGCTCTTAAAAATGGCTTCAGGTATAATATTGAGATTACTAAATTCATAGAATTGCTTTAACAAAAAAAAAAAAAATCAAACACAACATGATCAAGCTGCAGTCTTACATTCACTACTAGTAGAGCATGTGGTACTTATATGCCACATACATATCACACAAAGACACATACACTGTATGCACACATAATTGCAAATACGAATTGTATGAATTATAGTGTTCAACTTAAGAAAATATAATATTTTCATCCTTACAATGTACCTCACACAATTGTAACATAAAACTATATGTAGAGTTAAAAAAGCTTAATTCAACTGTAGCACTTTAAAAGTAAACACTGGTGAAATACTTAGTAATATAACTTACAGCTTTCTTCATATCCTCATCACTGTCCCCATTAGAACTATCTGAGTAATTTCTCAATGCTTGCATCTAAAATTTTTTTATCATAGCTTAATCTCACAAACAAAATACAGAATACTGATAATGTTACCACTACTATTACAAAAATCATAACAGGAAATTCTTATTACTATAAAAAAAATTACTCAACTGCTACTGGATCATTTTTATCTTTGGACATAAAAATGGATCAAATATATTTCAAAATGTCCAACAATTTTATCATTTTCATCCCAGTGGACGAAACGTAGAGGGATTAGAAAAAGTGTGATGCAATGTATATGAGCTACAGGATGTGCATGCCTAGCATGCATAGCATGCATAAACATGCATACATATAAGCTGCTGCGTGAATATCTTATATACAGTATATGATGCATGTGTGTGTAATTGTATATACACATGTGCAAGATTTTGTTGTGATTTTAGATCAAAGAGATATAGATAGTGTTATATTTCCTCATCTGCATCAGGTGTACATGATACGCTGCGATCACTACTGGACAAATTCACAACACATATACCACAAATACAGGAAAGGTATATACATACAACATACAAATATACCAAGATAGATAAATAAATAGTGTAGTGCCACAATACTACGCAGATATGTAGCATTTACCACACATATTGAACAGGTATGTAGCAAATATTCATTTATGCTGCATTCGTATCATGAGTACTTAGTTTTAGTGAATGTAGCACATGAACATGAAGTAAGTCAAATGTGTTATACAGCTATCAACCTTTTTGCCTACTACATATGTCATGCAACATGGTTGATAACAAGTCTGCATGAGCTTCACCCACCTATTGTCAAAACATTAGGATATAGCATACACTACTATTACATACACCATGGATTTATTATATATATCCCATTAGCTTAATTGTTTACATCCCTGTAGTGTCTTGGTTTTCTTCACTCACCAGTTATTTTGTTATAACTACTCTAATCCAGCACAAACTGCTTTTCAAAAAAAAAAAAATTAATATCATTTTCACACTGTGGGTGTACACATTACTTTAAATACCCATAAAGTAACAAACACTTTCAGCATGTAAATTCTGAATTCATAGCAATGGAACTGGGAAGTTCTACATTCTGAATTCACTAACAGTCCTCTTAGTGTTCTGTGCCCTTTAACAAGTACTTTATATAGTGACAAACTTACAGCTATAAATTTTCTATAAGGTTGGTGGTGGTACTAGTCGAAACCCGAATTGCTTGCAAACTGAACTAGGTAAGTGGAGTTGGTGGTGCGCATCAATTTAAGTTCCTGATGGCTGACGAATTCTTTGAAAGTAAAAAACGTGGTGGTGACCGTGGCGGAGACCCCAGTGGAGATCGGTCTTACCACGATCGGTAAGCATTAATACTACATTCTGAATTGTAGGTAATCTTTGAGTTTTGGGTCATCCTCCTATCTAGGGTGAGGCTTACACGATATAGTGGATGTTTGCTCTCTATCTCGCTCTTTATTTATATTTCTCAGTTGCTAGAGTTACAGTGAGAGCATTCAGTTTAGATAGAATGCTTGAAAAAGCTTAAACTAATGCATGCTTACATGGTCATAACAGTTTCCACTCCTGCACATGTAGAATTTTTTTCATTAATAATATTAAGAGATAGTTAATTGGATGATTCTCATTGTCAATTTAAGCATATTGGCAATAGCTATAATTACTTGTCTGAGCTGCTACTGCTGGAGTTTGTATTTAATATCATTACAGTTGGAAGCTATAGTATCATACAACACTTTATTTAAGAAGAGAATAACGAGGTTGTTACAAGCTAAAGCATCGTACAAAACTTTATTTTTGAAGAGAATAATGAGGTTGTTACATTTATTGTGAAGAGGATGTTTTCATTACATTAAGTGCTGTGAGATGGACTGTGGGAATATGTATGGTATATTTTTTTAAACAAGCTGTATTATTATTATTATTTTGGAGCAAAAGGTTAACCTGCATGATATTCCTTAAGAGCTAGAAAACTTATTGGAAGTGAGCTACATGAAAATATTTTTAAGTCACCCATACAAATCAATTTGCAGGGTGAAACCAAGCATGGTATCATAGCAGGTCATGTTATATGTAACTGATTTTTTTTTCCTTGATGGATAACTATGTAACCTAAAAGACCATATACATGAGCTGGGCCTCATACAGACTTACAAAAAGACTTGTGTAAATTACACTTCCTCCCTCCCCATTTTAAGGTGTACATTAAAAATATGTATAGGCATCACAATGATGAGTACAAAGCTAATTATATTTTACTTAGATACTCACAGGAGCAAGACACACTCGGTTATAATAGAGATCACAAAGGTGGAAGATACAAAGATCATAGTGGATACAGGAAGGAAGCGTCAAGGGGATATGGAGATAATTTGGATAGCCAGTTCAAAGAAGATGGTCCAGACAAGCCACCTTTCACTGCATATGTGGGTAATCTCCCCCCTCACACAGTGCAGGGTGATATGGATGCAATTTTTTCAGGACTCAAGGTACATACTTGTTGATTTATTACACAATGGTTTAATTGTGATTGGTGTCTCTGATAGAAATTTGTTGTAATTTTTTTATCTTTGACACGCAAAGCTTACGATGACATTAATAATGCAGCCGTATTGTAGACAAATTATGAAGTAGTTTAACTTTGTGTGCAAACTCTGAATTTTGAAAGTAATGTCAGTATGAATTTTCTCTGATCTTAAGGAAAATATATGAAAACACTAAATAACTCCATCTTCATTTCCTCTTAAATGATGTGGTTCTTGCTCTCTTTGGACAAGCTACAATTAAAGCGTGATGACGGTTAATATACTTTATTGAAATTTTTCAGCCAATTGATATTTCAGCCACTGAATCTTTTAATGTTGACTTGCCTGATTCTTGCTGAACTGGTACATTTTTCCTGTTAATTTGTTTGTATAATTGCAAAAACTACCAATTTCTAGAACTTTTCACAAGTAGCTTTTTAATAGCTTTCTCAAATTTTGTTGTGGAAGTCATACACAATATCCATATATTGAATGCGGGCATTAGAATGTAAAATTTGGATAAAGCTATAAACATGTTTTAATTAGTATTTAGTTGCTTTTGTGCTGAAGCACAGTAGTAAGGCGTACTGCTATCTATCATATTTAGATTAACAAGTTTTCATTTATAATGTTTATTCACATTTAAAAAGGTAAAAGCAGTCAGACTAGTGAGAGACAAAGAAACTGATAGATTCAAAGGTTAGTGTATATATATTATCTCAGTATTTCTTAGCAAACTATTTGAATTGACTAAGTTATAATTGGCGAGCGAGCGTAGCGAGCAAGACACTTACAGGGGTAACACAATCGAAAATCGGGGATGTTTATTAATTAATTTATTTATTTGTATATATGTTTGGACGTACGTATGTCATTTTGTACTTTGACCCTCGCGTTTTTGTGTTAGTTAGGTGGTCGACCCCGTCCCAAATTGCACTAAACAGAATCCTCTGGTTTATCG
>WLWI01001023.1_pt1 | contig 24534 bp, 22 predicted proteins | sample 6701501 | NCBI WGS metagenome assembly WLWI01 (sample SAMN12718690, study PRJNA515312) | sponge metagenome | isolation source: marine sponge | host: Mycale hentscheli | place: New Zealand: South Island, Marlborough, Capsize Point | collected 2014-11-01 | reverse complement strand
ATCGGGTACGGCTCAATGCAGGTTTTCGTTCAGACCTCAGATGGTGGGGCTGCTTTTTGCCGATCTGGAACGGCTCGTGCCCTATGGCAACCCTATGCCGAGGGCCACCCCAGGTGGCATTGACCTCTGATGCCTCTGGCTCTTGGGGCTGTGGTGCCTTCACTTCTGGGGGGAAGTGGTTCCAGAAGTGGTTCCAGCTGCGGTTCCAGCTGCGGTTCCCCGAGTGTGGAGTGACTTGCACATCACAGTGAAGGAGCTGTTGCCCATAGTACTTGGTGTCGCGATATGGGGCAACGAGTGGAAGGGCCTCACAGTGTCCTGTTTCTGCGATAACGCTGCGGTGGTGGCTATCGTGAACTCCGGCAGGAGCAAGATGGACAGGGCCATGCACTTGGTGAGGTGCTTGTCCTTCTTCCTAGCTAGGTGGAGTGTGTCATTAGTGTGCAGGCACATTCCAGGGTCCCAGAATGGGGCAGCAGATGCGTTATCACGTGATGACCTCCCTTCCTTTCAGAGACTTGTACCACGGGCGGACAAGGAAGGCGCATCTCTACCAGACAACCTGCTGCAGTGTCTGGTGTTCGGAACCCCGGACTGGACGAGGGTGGACTGGATAGCCTTGTTCGGGCGTTCTTTGTGAAGGGCCTCGCCCAGTCAACTCACAGGGTTTATTCCAGTGGTCAGAAACGATTCTTGGGCTTTTGTGGCTCAGCTGGTTTGCTTGCTGTGCCGGCCAGTGAAGATGTCCTATGCAAGTTTGTTGCCAAGATGGCCAGTGAGGGACTTAGACACAGGACTATTAAGTCCTACATGGCTGGGATCAGACACCTCCACATCGAAGAGGGGCTCGAGGACCCTTTTCTGCCAGCCCGACCACGTCTTCACTATGTGTTGAGAGGTGTGAAGAGGTCACAGGGTGAAGAGGGGGGCGGCAGTCGAGAGTGCCTCCCAATCACCCCACCACTACTGCACCGCATTAAGGCAGTCTGGGAGTGTCAGGCGAGTGATCACGACACCGTCATGTTGTGGGCGGCATGCCGCCTGGCCTTTTTCGGCTTCCTTCGGGCTGGGGAATTCACCGTTCCGGGGGACACTGGGTATGATCACTCCACCCATCTGTCCTGGGGTGACCTAGCAGTAGATGACCCTGTTAGCCCGGGCCTTCTCAGTGTCCATCTCAAGGCTTCCAAGACTGACCCTTTCAGGAAGGGGGTCACCCTGTTTATTGGCAAAGTGCCGTCGGAGCTGTGCCCAGTATCCGCCATGCTGGCGTATTTGCTGGTGCGTGGCAAGCAATCCGGGCCCCTGTTCAGATTCCAGGATGGTAAACCCCTAACTCGGCAAAGATTTGTGCAGGCCATGCGGGGGGCATTAATTAAAGCTGGCGTCCAAGCCGATCGCTACGCCAGCCACAGCTTTCGCATTGGAGCTGCTACGACCGCCGCTGCCAGGGGGTTGGAGGACTCCATCATCAAGACGCTCGGTCGATGGAAGAGCCTGGCATACCTGGAGTACGTCAAAATCCCGAGACAGCAGCTGGCTAACTACTCCGTCATGTTGTGTTAGCATGTGTATGTGTGCATGCGATATATTCGCTGTTGGTGTGTGTCAACTCCATGTGGTTGTCCTGTTCATCGTGTTAAGTCATGTTGTATTGTGTCAATATTCCTATTTGCTATTTAATCTTTCGTGGTGGCTGGTCAGCTGGTTCTGGGTGGGTGCTAGGCCATTCCGTCATTGATGTGCTGGTTTGGGGCAGCGGTCGTGCCTTCCTTGGCGGGATTAAAGGGGCTTGCCCCGCCCCGTTAATTAGCCCCAATTAGCACATGCTGGTTGGGGGCGGGGTTTCTTCCGGCCACCCATGCCAAACTACTCAGCACATGTTGCTGCGGACTAGGAAGGAGTATCTAGGAAGACCAAAGGTGAGTGGGTAGGAAAGGGTAATCAGGGGGTAATTAGGGAGTAACGGTGCCACCCACCCCAGGTGCCACCCACCCCAGGTGCAAGGCCACACGAAGGAAGGGCGGGTGGGCCGGGGGGTCGTCGGGCAGGATGGGAGCCGCAGGATTAACTCTACCACAATCAATCACTAGTACACGCTCTTCAGCTAGCCCTATGGCTTTTGGCTTTCATGGTATTAGCGCGCCAAAAAGTAAGTTGGTGACCAATCAAATGAATAATATTTATCACGTGATCATGAATAATTAATGAGACCAACACAGTTCATGGCTGCCGCAGCGGTGAGTAGTTAACGAAGTGCCGTCCTGGGACTCTTTCGGAACGAGGGCTGCTAAGATTTGAGAGAAGGCGTTATAAACACTCCATTCCTTCGATACTTGCAAAAAAATAACACTGTATTAGGGGAAAGTGGCTACCCTGCCTGTTGAGAGCAGGGTAAACCGAGAAAATTGAAAAGTTTGGCCGGTTGCTATAACTACAGGGGTAATGAGCTTGCGCAGTATACGTGAAATAACAGGTGAAATATCGTGAGTTATTATTTCACGGGTCACGTACCTAAAAATATCATTGTGAAGATATCTAAGGTGGAATAAATATATATTACTTAATTAATTAAGCAGTAAAATGTTCGGGCTTACACTTTTAATATATAATGATGAGACATGGTGAAATTTTTATCGAAAGAGGAAAAAAAATTCAATAAAAATAGAAATCGGTTACTTGATAACTTGAATATAATTTTTCACCAGATAATTGTGCAATAAATATCAAGAGTAGGAATATTTAACAATTTTAGTGAACAATGTAAAGATCATACTAACTTAGCAGCCATATTGATTCTGACATGCTCAAGTATAAGCAGAGGTTGCACCACAGCATGGAGGTTAGTATGGGACTTACACAACCAAGGGCCAAAGACCTGAGGATAGCGTAAATCCCGTACCGACCGAACAGAGGGGTGTAACCAACTCACACCTGGTTCCAGTGAACGCACAATAACTAATTTTGATTTGACTGTTTATTTATTCACATCCTAGGAGATGGGTATGAAATAGTCACCACAAATTGAGCAATCTGATTGGACAGTTTGTACAATCCTACTTATATGTATCTTGCAGCTATACTAGTGAATCATATAACATTAAAAAAAAAAAATAATAATAATAATAATAATATTAAAAAAAATAATAAAATAAAAAGACTAACTGACGACCCTTTACCAACTTACTTGCCAACTTCAGGACTGATAGTATTGTCTACACTTTCACTAGTGATGTCAGACAGCAAACATTCCAACACTCTCACTACCTGACACACAACACAGTGAACAGAGACAAACACTGACATGAAACCCACTCATGCCAACTTGTAATTAACTCACTTTATTGTGGATATCCGCCTGTAGGATTTGATCCAGCGCTGCACTGTTTGATGAGTCAGCAATCTATACATACACATACAGACTTCATCCTAGCTACATAGCAACACATATATACCCATTCATCTGAATTTGTCTGCAATACTTGCTATTTATTGTTGACCATAAGGATTCTTTAATATAATACTTGATACTTGTATCAGTTGACAATCTCTTCTAATCTCCAATGACAACATACTATTACTATAGTAACAAGAGGCTCCGCCTCATAAATATTTCAGACAACTGAACCAATCCAAATGCATTCAGTTCACCTCTGGTGATTCAGACTCTATCTCCATTCCTTCACAGCCATTAGTCACTGCCATGTCTTCTTCACAGTCCTCTCCTTCACTGACAGCACTACACTCACTGCCATCTACATACAAACACACATACATATGCTTGTTTATCTCTGATTGTGTCAATAAACTGGTTATGTAGTGTAGCAAATTTGACAGAGGAAAATAAAACTTCAATTGTTGTGGACAATTCTCCTCTACCAGCTATTTGCAGACCATCCCCAGGAAATGTTCAGCCACAGCTCTTAATTTTTCTCGCTTTTCTCTAAGAGCACAATTTTAACTCGTGCTACCAAGAAGTAAATACATTTTCATTGACTAATGCATTCTAATCAGTCCATTACCTTGAGATAAATGTAGATCTGTACTGGCCAATGTTGTATGTAGTATAAATAATTCTTTTGCTTAAGTAAATAGTTGTGCTTCAAGTGTTGTTTCACTAAAAGTACTTGTGCTTAAAGCATTTCTCCAAAATGCTTGTAGATGTACTTGAAGCACATGACTCAAGTGCTTGTCCCATGTCTGTTGCCATCCCACTTATGGAAGTGCACTATTGTATGCATACTAGCAAAATTAGAGGAAGCCCAACAAAGAGTGGCTTAAAAATGGACTGTTAAATTGTTGTCGTTAGTAATAAGCCACACCCACTAATTACTCACCATCTTTCGTGTCAATCATGTTGACAATGATGTCCATGATTGCACTTTGACCTTCCAGTATGTGCACTAAATTCTTTGCATTTTTCTAACACACACCAGTGAAGTGGATTAAATTAACTGGCATAACATTTGGATTTAATGATACCTTACCATGTCACTTGCCATATCCACATCAAGTAGCAGGGCACAGGTTGCTATGACTACCTGCAGGATCTCCTGGCCGCCAGTAGAATCATTCCTCATGTGTGGATACAACCCATACAGCACTCCTACCAGACATGAGAACACACAAGAGAGTCAGAAGTTAATGGCTGGTTTATGTGAGTATCCAGCACACTAAATGCAATACAGCCAATGTAACAAAAAAAAAAAAAAAAAAAAAAGCACCAGCTCTTTTTAAAGAATTGTTTTCGCACTTCATAAACAAAACTAGTCAGTTTGAGTGTCAGAGTTCATAAAACTGATATAGAGTTGTGCCCACTTGAGGAGCCTTGACAGCCAAGGTTCAATTTACCGAGGTGTAGTCCAGATGGCAGGATTCTGGACAGTGTTCCAATGTATTTAGATAAGAAACTGTATTTGCTGCTACTGAAGGTATTCTTATGCATTTAGTTATTCTCCATTGCAGAATTTTGCATGCAAATATTGTGATGACAATATGGCCAATAGAGCAATGCTCTCACTACAACTGGTACTGCAAGTACACTATTGATTGAAATGTTGCTTTGGTTTCCTGAGCTCTATAAAACACATACTTGTCCCTGGCTTACTAAAGGTAAGCTCTGGTTCATGCTTACTCTGAATCTGAGCTCTAAATCATTGGAAATGCTAGTGAACCTTGCACTCTCATCTTCAAGGGCAGCTACATACTCAGTAGAAACTGTCCTTGCTCCAAAAACTCGAAGATATTAATGTCAATGCCAAACAGAAAAACCGTACAGCTCAGTCAGTGTTGAACTGACTGGCCAGAGCTGTCATGTACGCATACTGTGTTATGATGCTGGACTGAATGTTCCCGTACTAGAGTGTAGCGACTATAGTGTAGTGAATAAACTTGTACAACTACCAGCCCCTCCCCTCCAGCCCCTCCTTCAAATATTTGTGAGCCCACATGACCAGTAAGAACAGTTGGGGTTCATTGCTATGAATTTTAACTTGAATAAGTATAGATTAGCAGTTTTATTGTTGGAGAGCGTCCATGGACCGAAACGTTCTCCAAACAATAAAAACTGTGCTATGTTAAGCTAATCTATACTCATTCAAGAACAGTTTGATCAATAAGTGTGTGTTTGTGTGTGTGTGTGTGTTTGTGTGTGTGTGTGTGTGTGTGTGTGTGTACCTGCTATAGATGCAGCTGTGACATATGATACTCCAGATATAGACATGTCTTCAATCAGTTCTCTCTGACTAGATATCATCTCTGACAGTCTAGGGACACACCCACCAGCTATTGCAGGCTCCACCTCCACCACTGGCATGAGCACCTGAGCTGGAGATAACAACATATTGAAGCAAATGAAATTGGCAACCCTTTACCTCTTAAAGAATACAACTCTGTACAGTATGCTCAGTGGAACCTACGTGGATTCATGTGCTACTAAACACACACCTGAGCATTTATTAAACTAAAATAAAGGGTTGTACATTGGATAGTTGCAATTTCTTCCTAGAAATGCTCTTTTTTTCCAGAAATGCCCATCCCTCTAACTGTGCCCCTCCCTCTAACTGCGCTCTCCTTCTAAACGTTCCCCTCCCTCCTCTCATACCTGCAGCTATGGAGACCTCAGGGTGCTGGTGTAAAGGCAGCATGAGGTCCAGTAGAGTGTGCATCAATAGACTAGAGCCATCCATGGCAGCCATTTCCAACACTGAACACTTCCTGGAACTAGACAGTTAAGAAATAATATCTAAAAAAAAGGAAAGAATTGTACCTCAGACTCATCTCTACTAGTAAGAAAGATAATGAGACAAAAAAGACCAATGGTGGGGGGGAAAAAGAACCCACCAAAAACAAAACAAAACAAACAAAGAAAGAAAAAAACCCAAAAAAAACAAAAAAACAAACAAACCACACACAAAACAACAACAACAAAAAATAAACACACGTAAACTACATACACCTAAAGACGTGTAATATTTTCTAACAAAATAAATTAGAGACTATTAGTTGTAATGTTATAGCAAACAGTGCTTGTTTTCTTGACAATAACATCTATTATAAATGTTGTGTATGGCTTTCCAATGTCAGTCATCATGATCACACAAGATCCTCACAACATACCAAATGTTGCCTAGTAACTGTAGTCCTTGACACGTGCACTCCACCACCTGGGACAGTCTGGCTAGTTCCTTTTCTCTCTCTTTAATATGACCTCTTTGTTTCAAACTCTTCTTTTTTCTTTTCTTCTTCTCCTTCTTTTCCCCCACCGCATCCTCCATCATCCCGTCACTCTCCACCGTCCCTTCCTTGCAAGTTACTGCCACTCCCCCAGCAGGCTCCGCCCCCGTACCATTAGTGATGGTATGTTGCTTGAGAAGTTGTCTAGTGTTGTGGAGAAGTCCGGACAAGTGAGAAAGACAAGTGTCACTGGAGACTTGACTTACTGCACGCTCATCACCATTACAACATAGTTTACTACACAACACACAACAAGGACATGTCAACACAATGTCATACATGCTCACTGTACACACACACTACACACATGCTAACACTAGCACATTAACTTACATGTGACATTTGTTTATACCAAGAGACTATGCAGTATAGAGATCCAATTCTGCTCTACTGGTATGAGTGGTGATTACATTCCAATGATACCTTAACCCCTCACCACCGCATGGCAGTTTGAAGTAACACTTCGAGAAAATTGTTGTTTATTCTCGTCGTAGTTGCCTCACTCGAACGCTAGAGCCTCAAGAAGATAGCTATTTAGTTAGTACGTGATGTTCGAACTCCTTGCAACAGTATCTCTAAGGCTACAGCACTAACATTGAGGTAGCATTCAGAGCCCGAGTTTAGGCTTACTTCAAAATGGCTACCGGGTGGTCTATTGTTGAGCTAGTAGACCTGGATTAACAACATCGATATTTTAGATGGTGAATCTAGTAAACCAGAAGGTACAGCAGATATTTATGCCTACAGAAGCCAATCAAAGAGAGAGAGAGAGAGAGAGAGAGTTGCTCTCCAGGTGTTTCACTACAACTTTAGAAGACAAAGCAGTTGTGAAGATTTGCTGAGGATGAAGAAGCTATAGTGGACTCAGACTTATCTACAGACAGTCTAGTATCAAATACGGAAAGGGGTTTATCTATTTGCAGTTCATTTTTCTTTTATAAACATTTTAAGACAATAAAAAAAAAACAACTTCCCTGACAACTCAGCAGTAAAAGGACTACCAAGCACCAACCTGACTAGTGAGGTAGATAACTTTAGGTTCTGTCAACCAAATTGACAACTCCACTAATCATAACATGTTATGCCATAAGAAATGCAACATGCATACACAAAACAACAACAACAACAACAACAATATCTAGCTAGTATAATCAATTCATAAAGTTGGATATTTTTCACATGCATGGCAACATGTATACAACATGAATCTAGGCAGGGGGAAATAACTTGTGTATAAGAGACCCATACAGTTCATAGAAACATTAGCTAACTATGCTGGTTTTGTGCTATAAAATCAAAATATAGTATTGTGGGGGAGAGTAGGGAGGAAGGCTTATCTAGAGGGGAGGGACAAATGCTCCTCTTCATGCAGCCTCCTGCACAAATGCATACCTGAGCACAATGGCGGCAGCACCTCTCACTTCCAGTTCTCCATCCAGAAGGAGTGGTATCACTAATCCCACTAGCCCCGCCTCCACCAATTTCATCAGGTGACAATCTTCCTCTAGCAGATGGAGGACAGAGTGGCACGCCCACACACGCTCTGATGCTGATGTTGACTGGAGCTAACACACACACACACACACATACCATTCTAACGCTACTTGACTAACCAGAAAAACACACTGTGGGTATAACTTCACAGGACTAAGTGTTTTTACAAATTATGAAAAATTACATTATTATTACACTTCATCAAATGCACAAAATCTTAACCTTCATTACCCAGGACTGTATACATTAACTCGCTACCGAGTGAACTATAAAACAGTAAAATAACAGCATGACTTGTCAGGATTTTTTTTTTCTTTAAAGCTGCAGATAGGCTATACCACTAGTAGTAGACGGCTTCAATGGCTGGTCCATCGCATCAATTACAATGTCCGCTGCGGTGAAAAGGACAAGTTTAATAATTCTATAAGGAGTTCTAGCGTGACTGAAGATTGTCAGACCCAGGAGTTGTTGCTCATTATTGATGATGATGAGTCTGTGGCTCTAGTAAGGCTTTAGGTGATGGTGAGGCTCTGGTGATTCAGAAGCTCAAATTATTTTTTTCTTATTTACAAGGTCCTGATGGTAGTTTTGACTGTGATCTGGAAGATTGAACTGATTCATCAGTTGGTTCATGCAAGGTAAACTTAAAAGTAACAAAATACCTTAAATGTCCCAAAATACTATAAAGTGAAAATCATGCAAAACCTACAGTTAATAAACTAGTGGTGTGCTTGAGCACAAATGGCGAGCGAGCCTTAACTACACTATTGTTAAATTTGATTTTAACAACAAACACTCAAGCTAAAGTCAAGTTTTTAAATTACGTATGCGGTAAAGGGGATTCAATGTCATAGTAACCGCTCCCGCAACAGTTTGAATTGAAAAAGAAGCAACAAAATCAAGTCACGTTATTTAAAATTTTCTTTGTGATATTCTTAATAGTAGTTGTAACGCACAATACTTTCACACAACTGAACATACCTACGCAAGACTTACCTTGGTGGTTCGTCTAGTGGACAATGAATTTTTAAGTAAATACTGTTGAGTAGGGCTTATAACTGTGTATTAACTTACCACCGCCACTAACTCGAATAGAAATGGGGCTCCCATACGTTTTTGAGTTTTAACTGCACCCGCAAAACAATTCAAAGCAGTAAACAATTCAATTTCTAAGGTGATACGGGTAATGGACGCTAAACCGGAGGATTCTGTTTAGTGAAGTTTGGGACGGGGTCGAACGCGGAGCGAACACAAAAATACGGAGGGTCAAAGTACAAAATGACATACGTATGTCCATATATACAAATACACAAACATCCCCGATTTTTTCATTTTTACCCCTGTGTAAGTGTCTCGCTCGCTACGCTCACTCGCCAATAAACTAGTATCTATGCTGATCAATGTTTCTATGTCATTATACTCCATAACGGCCGGGTACAGGGTTCCTGGATTTTATAGCATAAGGTTTGTGAAACGGGTGCACCTATACTAATTTAGTGGTTTCAGTGATATTGCTCTGAGAAGAGAATATACTTTACATTGATGCAATAAAATGGAAAATAGTAATCAATATTGATGTGGCAGATTCAAAATAGTGCTGTCATTTATCGATGTAATTGGATGTTCATTTCATTATAGACTACGAAGGCATCCAATTTGGCAAGATATTAGACTTAATGTGTGCATCTCAACAACTAAAAACAACACAACACAATCATCAAAAAAATATTGGGTGAAAATAACAAAATTGTGGGTGAAATGTGGCCATAATGAAACTTCTATTCGTACGAGCAAAAATGCTGTCATTTTACTCTATTTTTTTTTTCATTTTAAGGCACTATGGGATTGAAATAGTGTAGTCTACATGTTCATATTTAAGGTGTTTGGAAGAGAGTTAATGCGATTAGACATAACTTGTTTCAATACATGAAGTGGTAAGGCGCTTCAACAAAAGTTGGTAAAGTATCGCTATTCGTCTTCCTTCCTTCACCTTTACATTCTGTATGGAACTAAATTAACAATGGTGACTTACTTTAGCCAGCACTGGTATGGTGGCGTGACCGGACTCCAGACTAATTTCCTCTTCAGTTTCCTTCACAGAAGACAATCCAGTTGGTCTCGGTCTACTGCCGCTCTTCTTTCTTTTTTTCGCTCGCAATTTCCCCATGATGTCGAGCTTCAGGGAAGTTAAAAAAAAAAAAAAGTTAACTTTGAGCTGATCTGGAACACGTGGACCCGCAATGCAGGTGGGCGGGGTCCCTTAAATTACAGTGCCGGCGGGGGGTGGGGTTGAAATACTTGCGCACTCGCTACCGCGGAGCAGCAGAGAGCTGAAGAGCTTTTTTTTTTTCTGTCACTAGCAAATACAAGCTTGTGGTTGTAAACACGTGACTGGGACTTGTATAATCACCTTTTTTCCATTTTTTTTAAATTTCTGATAAAGCTTTAATTGTAGAAATACTTTGGCTCCTCTTTTAATCAGTATTAGCTAGATCCATTAACTTTCCAATTTTTTCAATTTTTGCTATCATAGCTCACTTTATTCAAATTCTCCCCGATTCATTGTATTCCTATGGAAGTGCCAGCAGATAGTGTAGGTTTGCTTAGTCATACTCATGAGTGATGTCTAGAAGATATTGTCATAGTGGTGCACAAGCCATACACTCCACTCTGTCACGATTTTGTATATCTTTGTTTCCAAGGATATCAGCCCATCACGCTCACCCTTAGTTAGGTAAAGGGTTACTGCAGCCATAAAACCTGACACTAAAAAGCTAACATAATGGTCAATAATCTTAATAGTATTGCAAATGCTTTTGGTTGACACTGCCACAGTACACTTTGTGAGGATTGCTTGCAAGTAACTGTGATGACAAGTGGTATTACTGGATAAATATTAAGATTTGCTCTACTCTCTTTTAATTTAATTTTCCCTAATTCTTTATCACAAATAATGGCATATACTACAAAAGAACCTCTGAGAAAGGGCCAACCTCTGAGAAGAGACCAAAAATCCTGTCCCCAATGTGGTCACTATTTGGAGGTTTTACTGTACAGGATAACTGCAGACCTGAAGTGACCTATACATTTCCTGAGAAATCTCATATTTCCTGAAGTCAAAATTTCCTATACACTTTCCTGCAAGTGTCCTTAAAGCTGTGCTTGACAGGCATATACAAAATGCTCAAGAAATTATTCAGGATAGCTAGTTCCCCTGCATAAACCCAACAATAAATCCAGTGATCCAGTGTACAAGCAACTTCTAATGACCAGTTAGAAAAGCTACTGCCACTGTAGTGAGCATAATAGAGCTAGCTGATTCATCCTCTCATGCCTTGCCATTCATACAATTTTGTTGAGAGATCTGTCTTTTGTAACACAACGCATTACTTCAGTCTTGCGAGCCAGACCCTTTACCAACTATGGTCCACCCGTGTCAGAATGGTCTGGTCATCCATGCACACACTTTTCGTAACTTACTCCAAGATTCAGGGAGCAATACTTCGGTGTGTATTGCTTACTCTTGCTTCCTCAATGGAAGTTGCCCACAAATAAAATGTTAGCGGATGTTGAATTTTGACCTGTAGGATTAGAGGAACAACAACACGTGTATAGTTTTTCTATCTACATCTGAATAATTTTTCACACAGTAATTATTGCGTTTTTCCAGAACTGAGAGTGGGTGCCAAGGTGACCAGACCCTTCTGACAGGCCAGGCATTAGTTGGTGAAGGGTCTGGCTAGCAAGATACTTAAGGTGGTATCAGTAGCTATGCAAGCCAATATTATGACTACTGGTGCTGACCTGGTGCGACCTATCAATAATTAGACAAGTCTCAACTGACGGTAGTGTTTTCTCTAAAATAAAATAAAAACAAAAATAACAAATACAATGTAAAAACAACAACAAAAAACAACAAAAAAAAAACAACAAAAACAACAACAACAACAACACAAAAAAAAAAATCCTTTCACTGCCATTACTCCTATCACATAATAACTAGCCCCTCACAATGCATTAGCTAGATGAAATCGCGTAATTTTAGAGTAATCATTGCACGTTTTTGTCTGTGGTTTCTGGTCGTCGTCAGGTTCCTTTCCCCCCTCCCAATACACGCTCACACACACACACACACTTTATTACTCTAGGGAAGTAATCTTGATGTAACCATTAAGTGAGCTTATCTACAATTTTCTTATTCAGATCCCTAGAATTACATGGGTTTTATTTTTTTAATTTTTTTTTTTTTTTTTTAATTTTATTGTGAGGATTCAGATAAGCATAGGTGCACTTTATACCTTCTAAATGCGTTCATTTTAGTTACAGACACCCCCTTATCCCAGACCATTCAAGAGGTTATTAGTGTATGTGTTTATGAAATGAGTAACTCTGATGATGTTGATGGGTATACTACGTATGTATGCACAGGATATATATAGAATTTTTTGCTGGGGAGAGGGAGGGGGGAAATTTTGTAGCGTCAAAAAAAGGCAAACAAACGACATTTTAGGAGTTATTTAATGAAGTCTATATCTCAGAAGCTTACCTTGGATTTTGATGATAATAATGATGACACCCCTTATCCCATAATTATAATGATGACAGTAACTGCTGAGGATTGTTAAGTCAAATAAAAATGGTGAAGTCACGACTACGGAACAAATTGTCAGATGAAAACTTAGACAGGCTATTATGTATTGCAATTGAAAGACCAGAACTGAAAAAAGTGTTGATTTTGAAGAAGTGTTGGACAGTTTTAAGCAGACCAACTGTAGAGTAAGGCTATAATTTTCACATTTTGCACTGATCATTTATTGTTTTAGTAGGAGAAAACAATTTCAGGTGGGGTGAAACTAAATTTAGGGAGTGCGGGGTGAAATCCCAGGGTTCCCATAGTCTGTATGGAACCCTGATGAAAATTTTTTGAGGTATGAATATAAAATATACATATATAGCAGACGTCGTCATGTCCCTGTCATTCTGATAAAAGCTGAACTAGACGAATAGATATGTTGATCGGTTTTAGTATGTGTATTTCAAAAATCATGGATCAAATTCTTTGAAACCACCTATGTGGAGGAAAGGATTTTTTCTTCTGTTTAGCATGGTAACTATCAATAACATGTCTTCTCTTTCAGTTTTGAAATCTCAACATGGAATGAAAATAGTGATTGTTTGAATTGATAGTGTGTACTTTTTCTGGGTGTGTAATGGGGCCAACTTATTTTTAGTGTATTGTGCAGGAATATCCTAGACATAATCTGGTAAAGGGTTGCTTATCCGCTTTTCTTTCAGTGAAATGAAGTGAATTTATATTAGAAACACAAAATATATTGTTTATTTGATATAAACAATGTTACATTAAGTCTCGGTTATATTGTTATAGAAAGGGTACCTTCATCCATATGCTTTCCAAGCTACCCCGCTCTCTTCAGATTGTGGAGCCATAGCACATGCTTGCAAAGAAGTGATATGTGTTGATGAGAGAGGTATGAAATATTTTTCACCAATTTAGATCTTTGAAAAAGAATGTATATAGGGTTCCAACACAAAGTTTGTGTGGCATTTTGTTCATGTGAGCCAGAAGCAGTGACTTTAGTGAGACACAGTATGTGGCCAGCTTCTCCGAAGAACCCTACACTGGCTTTCCATCAAGATCTACTTCTATGGCTGGAGTCATTAGTCCTTGAAGGATGCATTGGTGTTGATGCTTTTTGTCGTGCTCTAGAATGTAAGAGAGGAAAGTGCATTAGTTCTCAAGTAAGTGAACTAGACGAAGCTTCACCATTGTGTACTCCTTTCCAAACCTTTTTTTTTTCTTTTTTCTTTTTTTTTAGTTCAGAAATGTATATCCTGCCATCCTTGAAGCTTTTGAGGAATTTAGGTTATGGATTTTGCTAGAATGCATGGATGAGTTTAATCATTTTCCCTTTCCTCTCCCAATCCCCCTCCGTTCAAAAAAAAATGTGTACCTAGTATAGGTTTAACCAATATCATCTGGACTCACTGAGGTTTCTATCAGCTGAACTTGGTACCTCTACAAAATGCCCAGCTTGTCCTAAGGTTAGCTGTTCATACATATCAAGATAGTAGCTAATAATGGTGATAATTTTGTAGGAGGGAGGACAAAAACAGATTTACTTAAAGACGTGATTTTTAAACTCACTATCCAACAGAATCGTGGAAGACAGATCTTCTGCTCAACACCACACTGGCTGTACTGATTTTACATGTGTATGGACATAGTGTTTGCCAGGTACAATAAGTGGCTGTGTTTAGTCTGTTGTTTTTTAATGCTCTCTTGCATCACTGTTGTACAGATAACCTATTCCCCACGAGTTATTGGTAATTGTGGTCTTACTGATGGTGAAGCTACAGAAAGACTTTGGTCTTACTTGAGAAGACTTGCCAAATCAACGAAGGAGATGAAGCCATCACACCGTATTGATGTACTTACATCTGCACTTCTACATTATGCTTCCACAGTGAGGTCTAATCTTGGTAAGTTTATTTGATGAGAGTTTGAATGTAAAAAGACTATCACGGTATTAAGAATAATTAGTCTATATTGTGCCACTCGAAGCTCACTCGCGACATTGCGTTGTTGCAGAGCACCCCTGGTTTAATTACAATTTCTTTAATTATTCAGTATGAATCACCATTTTGTATGACTTTCAATATGTCAAAGTCTCTGAAACAGATGCTCTGAAATCATGGCTACCCAAATGATTGATATCTATATGGTAATATATATACAGAGATAACTGTGGGCGGGATGCGGGTGAAGGTTGAATGATGTCCCGTAGCTAGTAGGTTTCCCCAGCATGTAGTTAGTTACGCCGCCACCAGATTCCACGAGGTGGCTGTGCTGCACTTGACAAGGTAAATAATAGGTAAAAGATATACAAACACAAGACAAGCACACACACAGGACTATGCGGTACACTGAAATACAAATCAGCAAAAACACAATTAATATACCGCCAGAAATCACGTGACATAAATAGTGCGTTATGATTAATGAAGTTCACTGTTCCTTGGTCTCTGTCCCAGCACCAGGCCCTGGCTCCACAACAACTTCTTTCCATTCTACCCCTCCCCCCCCCTTCCAAGTCTGGTGTGGCCTACCCTTTACCTTCTTTTTTGAGAGGGAGGGAAGGAAAAGGGTCTGGAGTCACTAGCATCAATGACTTGTGTTTGAGGAATTTAATTAATTGTGTCACATATTCCGCCACCCCACCCCTTTTGAATTTTCTCGCAGAAGTATAACTAACCTTCAGCTCGACCTGCGTAAAGCAGAGATCTGACCGATGAAGTTCAGCTTAGTAGGTTGTTAGGTAGGTTCGTAATGAATTTTTTAAATGAGGTCAGTCATTGCTACAGAATATATATGCTTAATGCATTATATGCTTAATATCACACCATCCACAAAATATTGATTTATCCCAAATGTTATGTAGGTTCATCTTTGTGTAAACGTTTGAAGCATGCAAAGGAAGTCAAATGCAAATCACTCGAAGGAATTATCAAACCTGATGACTTGTAATGGTAAGGTTTTTTACTGCATTGTCGTAATACTTTCATGTGTTTTGATATGTGGAGTGAACATGTAGGCACTCTAATAGATGCAATGGTAAAACAACTGGCTGAAAAACAACATGATGTCTTGTTGTCACGATCTCCAAGTAAGCTACATACAATATGATGGTTGCTTTTTGTCAGAAAACATATTAGTACTACTCTTTTTTCACAGATTATTCCCATATTTACTCTAGCAGTGACTTAGGGATGTACAACCATCACATGACGTTAGTAGCTACTAACGTCATGCTCGTACTTTTCTGATCCAAACCCTTGCAATAGTACATGGCTAATTGGCACAACTCTTGTTTTGAGATGTGCACCTAATTTCTTCATTTTGTCTCTGTGCTTGTTGGAGTGCACCTCTTGTTCAATGGTGAACTTCTATTTCATGCAATCCGTAGTGTTTGGTATGGATCATCAGTATTGCACCCAAGCAATGGTTGCCATTTATAATTAGTCTTTATACTTCAACTAGAGCACTAAAGTGCAAATCCTCAGTGCTAGTTAGCTAGCATGCTTTTGGGGAAAAATTTATAAAAATGAAGCTAGTGACTAGGGCCACTAAAAAGGGCGTAACCGCTACTAAACTGGTAATGATCGCAAGTCTAGAATTCAGCCGGCTGTTTCTGGAGAATAAAGCCGAAAACAAACATTCTGGCACATTAAAGGGACTTACTTTGTCGAGTTCTCTACCTGTGCGTCATTTTATAGAGCCTGGTAAGCAGCCATCTTCGGGATCTGCAGTTGACAGAGTGAATGACAAAGTGACTACCGTAACCTTCAGGCGCATGTGCGCTGATGGCTAATAACTTAAACACAAGCAAGCAAGTACAGATTTTTTAGATATGAGTGTCACAATTGCTCACCAAATTATGTGCATGACCATGAAACATTGAAATACATGTAGTCCACTATTCTAAATAGTACACATCACTATCATTACAGGGTGGTTGAAATCAAAGAGTCTGTAGTAGGAAGGCTTGTATTACATGATTAAAAATTGATGTCTCTATGCCAGTGCAGATGTTGAGTAGTAGAGTGTGGACATTGAATAATGTGTTGGTGTTCATTACAGGCTACGGACAACGTCTAAGCAATTTCAAGACATACTTGTGGTGGCCCGAGAACGAAGATAAACTTTTTGGATGTATTTAATTCGCATTTTGTAAAAATATATATATATAGATGGCCAGTCTATTGCTTCACGTTTAGCAAAGAAGATCACATCAACCGCAAGTACTCTGAAATGTGCTATTTCTTGCTACAACAGCATGCGTCCAGATGCACTGGAGGGAAATGTGTATTCTTTGCCTCGTTGCCTTAGCTTCGATATTGTCTAGAACTGGAGAAATTGTCTTTTTTAGAAATGTCATCTCTTCTGTCAGAACCAGCTTCAGCTTATATTTCAGTCTATTATATACTATAGGGGAAGCTGAGGACCCAGCAAAGTGGGGGTGCTCAAAATAGTGCATCGATTACTACCATTACTTTACAATGATCATGAGCTAAAATAATATTCATGAACATTTTGCTCTTTACATGCTATGGTCATGAAGCAAAATAACCAGAATGCGCTATAAAACTAGTGAATAGACAGTAGAAAAAAGTGTGGGGGGAGGGGCTCTAGCCCTCAGCTGCCACTGTACTAGCATGCTATTTCAGCTTCATTTTGTGGGGGGGGAGGGGGGAATACCTGTGTAGCTATTAGCAATTGTGGAGAATTTTGTCATTCAGAATTGAGATAGGTCAGAAGGGACCCAAGTTTTAATTATCTGTGCAATGCACACACACACACACAGCCCACCTGCACTCTTGTGTTAAAACATAGTCTTATAATACAGCTTCGTTTCACAGAGTGGAAGCCAGAAGATGAACGTGTAGTCTACACTCTCTACAGTGCATGCACAACCCCATGCAAAGTGAGATTTTTATACTAGCAAATTGCAAACTGTGTATTGTTTGGTAGTGAGTGGTGCAGTATTATTAATTTGAACAACAACTTCAAGCATGTATCTTTTATCTGAAAACCAACCAGTTAGCAAAGAGAGATTATATCAGGTTGGCAAAGTTCTCTCTATTACTGTCCCATGATGAATAGTATGATTTTTAAAAAAATAGAAGGCTCCTGTTGAGAATCACATGGTTAGTAGGATTCTTACATAGTTAGATACAGTGCCGAATCTAAAAAGAAACACTCTTTCCTTCCCTCACCGCCTTTTCTAAGCACCAGATACAACAAAGTTATAAAAAATTACAAAAACACATAATAGCCCTGCTATGACTGGGGGACCTGTGAAGGAAGAAATGCCACCGTCAATGACAGCATCCACTCCTTCCTCTTGGCATCTCATGGAGTTCCCTCAAACCACTTGGTCATTTGACAAAAGACCAGGTAAATTTACCTCTGTGCCTTGGAGATGAGTCATCCTCATGTTTGGGACACCACCTGTCCAGCACATCCTACAGCGACATATAGCTTTAGGTTGCATGTGCAGATGAGATGGCCAGAGAAAATTCCATCTCCCTTTCTTACTGGCAACCATTAGATTTCCTGAGTGATTGGCTCCAGCTCTTTGTCCATCTAGCTTTGGCAAGGTAAATTCCTCCAGATACTCACTAAGCTGTTCACAGTGGCAATGCAGCTACAGGCGAATGCTAAGACTGTCTTCGGAGTGTGCAGCTGAACCAAAGTAACTTGATTTTCCACCTTTTTATGACTTCATTAGCACCTTATGGTTAACTCAGGATGTTATATTTTATTGAAACAATGCCATGTTTGTGTGTATTATGCCATGTGTAAAAAAAGTGATTCAGAGTGGATAACACCAAAAAAAAAAAAAAAAAAAAAAAAAAAAAAAAAGGAAAACCATCATATACACTATTTGACTAAGCAGGAAATCATTTGTTCGGCCATTCAACAAACATGCCTTCTGTCAGTTCTTCACTGTACCGGTCTTCAAACCATGGCTGAGCACCCGACTGCATCACCTCACCCACACATACAATCTGGCACTCCTTCTTATGTGGATGACCATGAATGGTGCCACGCTCTGGAAAAACAGTTCCCTTAGCTACAATATTGCCATTTTTCCCCTTCAGCATAACCTGTCCTTCAAATTGTTTGCTGATGATGTGCTGGGACTGGCAGATTCTTTGTCCGGACACGAGGAGCTGCAGGCACTGGACCCACACTGCTGTTTACGAGCAAGGTCATCTATCAACAAATGCACACACAAAACATCTGTAACAACAATATCCATATAGATGAGTGCATACAATGTAGCTACTTACTATATAGAAAATGAAAATTGAAAGAAGATATTATTGCTGGATGGGTTTGAAGAAATTTCTTTCCCTCAGGAGTCCCTACTGTGATCATCTGCCCATCCACAAACAACATAGCTGACTTCACAGCCACTGACTGCAGCAAGTTAGCCTTCATTATCATAAAAATTAATATTACGCTATACAAGTTATTGAAAAAACTTACATCTCCCTGATGCCGCTTTGCAACCCTTATGGCTACCCTTTTCTTGTCAGCTGCAGAGAGTTCTTCGTCACTGTCTTCACTATCAGACCCTACTGATGACATGTACTTGGCTTCATCTTCCGCTGACAAACTTCGCCAATGCTCTGCCATCATTTTCCATTTGCCTCCCAAACTCTTTCCTTTGAGATCTACAATTTCAATACAGAATAAGGTAGCAATTATATAGTCTGCTATCTCAAACACTAAATCATAGCAGTAAAGTAAATCAGAATTAATCAAGGTGATATAAGTATTCTCAATTTACTGGTTGTCATCAAAACATCTGACAGTACTGAAGTTTGTTAAAAGATCCTTTTGTTAATAAAAAATATCATTATCACTGCTAGAGATGTTTCTTGAATGTTTGTACTAACTACATAATGATTGTTATGTAATTGTGAGTAAACATTTCGTACTGAACCACAAAATTAGAAAACTTAACTAGGTGCTCACTTCCTAGATGGAGCACATCCTTAGCTTAGGTGTGATATGCATGTGTTTTTGTGTGTGTTCGTGTAGTGCATGTTTTTGTGTGAGTGTGTGCTTTTATGTTAGTTTGCGTGCATGCGTGTTTGTTTGTGTGCGTGTGTGTGTGTGTGCGTGCGCATGTGTATTCATTTGTGTGTGCAAGTTTCTTTCAGGGAGACGGGGGTCTTAATGCACTGATTCTTTTTGGCTTTCTTGTCTATATGGCTTTATGAGTGACTTAATGATTATTTACATCAAGTGAGAAAGTCCCTGTTCTCCTAAGCGATTTATAAATTAATTGTTAATCATCTTCATCATAACAACACTTCGTTCGAACCTCCCCCCCCTCCCTAATTTGGGATCATGTGCATATTTTTTTGTTTTAATGTCTGATAATATTCAACTAACAGTAGTATTCATAATAAGTATAATTTAGCCTCCCCTGGTTACTAATAGGGTGGACGGACAATTTCTCAAGATGTGGCTTCTGAAGAAGTCTTATACAAAAGAATAAATGGTCAGGGTTCCCCCCCAACCATAAAGAATTCTCCCACCCAGAAATGTATTATTATTTTTAAGTTGGATGAATAATTCATGACTGTCTGCTACATATGTGACCGTCTACAGCAAAAACGAGGAACAACACGACCACCATCAAATAATTACAGAGTCGTCGGCATCCAGATATAAGTTCTCCAAGTTTTATCGCAGTAGCTTAAGCTGTTCCTGACATATTTGACCTAATCGTTCCCTTCAATAGGCTTATTTAATTCATTTTTAAGAATTCGATTGATCTATTCTTGACGGTTAAACCCTCGCTTTCCTGTAGATAGTCAGTTGTTTTTAGAGGCACTATTTTACTTAGTTTGTAATCCCATGCTAATAAGCAAAAGTGCCTTTATACCATTCGGCAGTCAAGTAGCCATATAAATGGTATTTTGCTTTAGCATGGGATTACAAACTAAGTAAAATAGTGCCTCTAAAAACAACTGACTATTTGAATAATTTTTCAGGATGACAAACCCTTTACCAGTTATTTTAAATGTGGAAAAGCGAAAGACTTGGATAGGATTTTGCTGAATCACTGATAGATAGGTACAATGAAGCCATACAAGAACTACGTTATTGTTGAGTCACTCTGCATATGCATCACATCTCAACATGTTTATAAAAAAGATATTCATCTGTCAAAACACACAAAAAAAAAAATTCTTATAATTCCACTAAACACTCTGAACAAAAAACCAACACCTTTTCTATTTCTAACCATTGCATGGTTCAACAAGATGGATCAAGATTTACACTAGTGTGGCTTATTGTAGAGCATTAATTCACTATCCGAAAAAATCCAAGAGTAGTGCATGCACACACAAAGAAGTTGCTTGACCATACCTCTCAGTAATACATTACAAATCATTTCTGATGTGCTTATATTTCAGTTCATTAGAACACCCTTCAGTCCAAATTACAGTACTAAAGACTAAATGTATTTTTTACTACTATTTTGCTAAACATCTTCCTGTGAGTTTCATTTCCTAAGCTTTATCATTTTGTTTCCCACACTGCACTGTTAGAGTGACTTTACTATTGTAGCCATCATTATATCCAGACCTGTACCTCACCTTCACATTCTATTACAACAACACTGCAATGGATGAGACTTCATACTCACCTTCAATCTGGCGAGAGTGGAACTCCTTAGCAAAGGCATTATAAACTGATGGTTCTCTTAGTCTCTTTCTCTTCTTGAGAACCTTTGAGGCACCTCATTCCTTTGTGGTTACTGGTTGTGAACTTGCCTTTGATCTTTTATTGTGGTTGTTGATCCAGTTCTAAGAAAGACAATAAACAAATGTATTGACATGTGCTAGTAGTTTAAAAGTTAGTTCAAACTATGGCATTAACAGTAATAAACATGCAAGTTAAGACTGTACAGCAAGATGAGTGTGTGATTTGGCTGTTTGCTTTTGGTACAGATAATATAATAATGCAATTGATTCTTCAATGGTTAAGTATAGTCCATTGATCCAAGTTGAATAATAGGAAAACGATTTTGAAAAGGAGCGCAGGATTAATTGTTATGGGGTCCTATAATGCAGAAGGTAGCATCAACAGTGTATAAAAGGTTCACTTATTCACATGAAGTGAAATAGGAAAGAATAAGTTAGCATCCATATTTCTTTGAATAGCTTGTGTGCAATTTAGAAAAAGTTTTTTCAAGGCACAAGTTAAACGAGGATGTGCCTTATATATTGTAGTTTATAGGCACCATCCAAAAGGAAGTGATGTCTTGACAGTTAACTGTTCAATACCTTGATTGTTGCATCAAGAAATTAGATGAATTGCAAAAACTTTCACATCAAAATTGGTATAAGACAATCGGCCTGTGTGCAGCTTATTCAAGGTGCTTGAGTTAATTAGCTCAGACGCAATTGCAAGAAATAAATTCTGGGGGAAAAAGTGGAGGCTGGGGGGAGGGGGGGAAGGGTTGGAGGAAAATAAAATTAGGGAGAGAGTTAAGAGGGAGAAATTTTAGGGGCTTCAATATCTGCATGAAACTCTGTCACCTGTTTGTTGGATATGTATGTATGCATGTATGTATGTGAGTATGTATTATGCATGTATGTATGTGAGTATGTATGTATGTATGTATGTGTGTATGTATGTCTGTATGTGTGTATGTATGTGTGTGTGTATGTGACTGTCAAAAACAAACAAACCGGGCACAACGCGGCACACGTAAATGTCAAGAAAATATCGATCAAATTAATCAAATAAGCCTACGAAAGGGAACAGTTAGGTCAAATATATCGGAAACATTTTAAATTACGGCAATAAAACTTGGAGAGCTCAATATCTGGATGTGTGTGTGTGTATGTATGCATGTATGTGTATGTGTGTGTGTATGTATGCATGTATGTATATGTATGTATGTATGTATGTATGTATGTATGTATGTATGTATATATGTATGTATGTATAATTATGTCTTGGTCCCTTTTAGGAACTACACTAATTTTTCTGGTGGTAAATCTGAACTTGTAAATACACCTCCCTTATTTTTTCATAGCCTCTTAAAACTACAACCTATACACACAAACTTTTTAAAAATGGTAGTGACTGTCACAAACACCGTTGATTAATTAATATTAGGCAATATGCCACACACATAGATTACACACACCATATATTTTTGATTGAGTCAGATGTTGAGTGTCTTGCTCACATCACTTTCTTCTTAATTACTTGCTCTTAAAATGAGGAGGCCCAACAGCATGGCTAGTGATGTGTTGTCTTATAGTTGGCGAGTGAGCGGAGCGAGTGAGACTCTCAGGGGTAACACAATTGAAAATCAGGGATGTTTGTTTGTTTATATGTGTGGACATACATATGTCATTTTGTACTTTGACCCTTGCATATTTTTGTGTTCGCTCCGTGTTCGACCCCGTCCCAAACTTCACTATACAGAATCCTCCGGTTTAGCGATCGTTACCCATATCACCTTAGAAATTGAATTGTTTACCGCTTTGAATTGTTTTGTGGCTGCAGTTAAAACTCAAAAACTTATGGGAGCTCCATTTCTATTCGAGTTAGTGGCGGTGGTAAGTTAATACGCTATTTGTCACAGTTATAAGCCCTACTCAACAGTATTTACTTGAAAATTCATTGTCCACTAGACGAACCACGAAGGTAAGTCTTGCGTAGATAAGTTCAGTTGTGTGAAAGTATTGTGCGTTACAACTACTATTAAGAATATCACAAAGAAAAATTTAAATAACGTGACTTGATTTTGTTGCTTCTTTTTTAATTCAAACAGTTGCGGGGAGGGGTTACTATGGCATTGAATCCCCCTTTACAACTTATACGTAATTTAAAAACTCAACTTTATTTTAGTAGCTTGAGTGTTAGTTGTTAAAATCAATCGTTTAACAATAGTGTAGTTTTAAGGCTCGCTCGCCATTTGTGCTCAAGCACACCACTAGTAGTGGAAAGTCAATTATCTGAACTAATTGGGAATTGAAGTGTTCTTAAAACTAAATTGTTCGCATAATCAAATTGAAAGCATAGCAACAAAAAGGAAAAAAATCCTTAAGGCTATATTAATGATCTAGCCATTTTGGAAGCAAAATTGTCAACTGTACCTTGCCTTTCTCAATGTCAGTGATGGTCTACTTTCAAAGTTAACATTATTTTGAAAATACAGTTCAACAGCTAGAAATTTTCAAGCTTAGTGCTGATAAAAATAACATCTCTTATACTTGGCAGTCTTTTTAGAATTTTCAGCCATGCATCTGCACGAAAATATGAAGATAGCCAGCTTTTGTAATAAAAAAACGTGACAGAAATAACTATAAATAAATCTGTGCCAATCTCTTTTCCCGTTCGATTAATTGGTTCATTCTATTGACGTTCGGATAATTGACATTCCACTGCAGTGATAATAATAATGGATCTTAAATAGAAGGGTTGCTGATTTGTTTCATGAAGAGCTAATGCACTACGTGTGATGTTAATAGAATACAGACACTATCTATTGAAGGCCTTGTCACAATTCTTGCCACATACGTAAGCCAGACAAAATGAGAGGCAGACAAATTCCACACCAACTCAAGATATCAGGGTTTCCTACAGACTATGGGAGCCCTGGGATCTCCCCCCACCCCCCCCCTCACCCCTCACTGGCACGCCGCGTGTGTGTCGTCTCCAGTTTCCGCGTTGATGTG